>Ga0209847_1000039_pt1 | contig 70740 bp, 71 predicted proteins | sample OrgsoiDNA_201060_FD_185808 | JGI IMG/M metagenome (GOLD analysis project Ga0209847, IMG submission 185808) | Permafrost soil microbial communities from the Arctic, to analyse light accelerated degradation of dissolved organic matter (DOM) -... | ecosystem: Environmental > Terrestrial > Soil >... | reverse complement strand
CACCTGACATGAGAGGCATTATTCTTGTGTGAGTACAGAATCGGTGGAGCGGTAGTTCAGTTGGTTAGAATACCTGCCTGTCACGCAGGGGGTCGCGGGTTCGAGCCCCGTCCGTTCCGCCACTTATTGCATAGATCCTGAATCGAAAGATTCAGGGTTTTTTGCATTTTAAATAGCCAAAAATTTAAAAAAATGCAGTTTCTCAATACTCTCTCTCGTTTTTCGCCAGATAATATCGCCTTAACCTGCCTTCTATTTCATTCAGCTTTGACGAAATAAGCCAATAGCTGATCTATTTCTGAAAATTTAACTTAAAAATTAATGTCGCTTGATTAATAAGAGTGACAGATAAATATCTCCTCTCATTATATTCACAAGCAAGTTTCCTATTAATGAAATGTGCTTCACATTGCGTTTACAGCATTTTGTTTGTTTTGATTTTCATCCCATTATAGAAAACCCCATTGATATAAAAGACGAAAGCTTAGAGTGAGTAAACGGTCTCATTTCGCTGCCCATAGTTAATTAGGAAAGTTACTGATGCAACTTACTCTGAAATAGAATAAAGTCATTTTCCTTTATTGGTCGGCCTGAGACGCATCTTGTATGAAATACTCACTGGATATTCTGAATTGGCAGGCTATAGCGCCGGGCATTACAGATGCATCTCGCTGGGAGGCGTGGGCTGCTCAGGATGTAAGCTTTCCATTGGCTGGTGAACTGGCAAAAAGCCAAACAATCCCTATGATGACGGCACGAAGAATGAGTCCTGCAAGCCGCCTGGCCGTCGAGACAAGCCTAAGTATTATGGATTGTAATCCGGCGGATATGGCCATCTTTACCAGCCGTCATGGTGAACTAGATAGGACCTATAAGATTCTGCAAAGCCTTGCTGTGACTGACGACATTTCACCTACCGATTTCTCAATGTCAGTGCATAACACGGCAGCCGGATGGCTGACCATTGCCGGCAAGAAAACACTTCCGGTGACTTCATTAGCCGCAAGTGAGGACAGCTTTCAGCAAGGAATACTCGAAGCTATCGCTATGTTACATACCGGGGCAGAGCGCGTTCTATTAGTCGATTTTGACGCTCCTATTCCGCAGGTTTACTCACAAAATGCTGAGCCAATATCCGCACCCTATGCCGTTGCATTGTTATTGTCGAAAGGCAGCACATTAAGTTTTGAACGCCTGCCTAATACTCACCGCCCGCTCTCGCCAGTTTTACCTCAAAGTTTGCAGTTCCTTCGCAGCTGGTTGAATAAAAAGATCTCGTTCTATGTTGCTGCTCAGGAACACCAATGGCAATGGACATCCCATCGTGGCGAATAAACCCACCGTAAGTTTACAGCGTTCCAGCGTGTTCAACCGGATCTGGCGCTGGATCGCAACAGGGGTTTTTTTTGCACTTTTCGGAATCGGCGGGCTGGCGCTTTCTCTGGTCTGGTTTACTCTCTTACGTCTCGTTGTGCGTGAGCGTGATGTACTGCAGCAGCTAACACACAACAGTATCCGCTACAGCTTCAGGTTTTTTTTGCATGGGCTGCGCCTGGCCGGCGTGATGGACTTTAGGATTATTGGCGCGGATAAGTTCAAGTCTGATCACGGATGTCTGGTTGTCGCTAATCATCCGAGTTTGCTTGATTACGTCTTCCTTGCATCCTGCATGCCGCGCTGTGACTGTATTGTTAAGCAGGCATTACTGGATAATCCCTTTGTCCGGGGCGTCATTAAGGCGGCAGGATACTTGGTAAACTCAGGTTCTGAGGGGTTGATGGAAGCTTGTGAAGAGCGGTTGAAGTCAGGGGGGACACTGCTCATCTTTCCTGAGGGAACGCGTTCTGTGGTTGGGCAGCCTTTAACATTGCAGCGTGGGGCGGCAAACATCGCGGTTAGAGCCAAGTGCCCGGTGCGGATCGTGCACATCTCCTGCCATCCGCCGATGCTGACGAAACAGGGTAAATGGTATAAGATCCCTGAGACGAAACCTCAGTTTATTATTAGGGTTCAGGATAAGATCGACGCCAGACAATTTAACGATAAGCACGATCTTTCTCCTGCGCTGGCGGCGAGACGTTTTACGCGTTATCTCCAGCGCGAACTGATGCGTGTCGACATTAAAAATAACGAGAAATAAGTCATGGATTCATTAAGTCACGATATTAAAATTCTTATCATCGAAACCCTTAATCTTGAAGGGATGACGCCAGAGGAAATTAGTACTGATGCTCCTCTGTTTGGTGATGGTTTAGGACTGGATTCCATAGACGCCCTGGAATTAGGCTTAGCATTAAAAAAACAATATGGCGTTGTACTTTCTGCCGAGAGCCAGACAATGCGGCAGCATTTTTTTTCAGTGGGAACCCTCGCTAACTTTATTTCTGAGCAGCGTGGTTGAGAGGGCTTATGCAAAAACACGAAATCTATCAACAAGTCACCATTCTGTTGGTCAAGCTGTTCGAAATCGATGAAGGTGATGTCAAACCTGAAGCTCTGCTTTATGACGATCTGGACTTAGACAGCATCGATGCCGTCGATCTGGTGGTGCATTTACAGCGTGTCACCGGAACGAAAATTAAACCAGAAATGTTCAAATCTGTTCGTACTGTTCAGGATGTGGTTGATGCAATTGATGAATTGCTCAACGCCGAACCGCAATAAACCGGTGATGCGCAATTTCCAATCCCGTTCCACCTCACGTACTTCTATTATTGTTCAGGCAATGGTGGCCCTGGTCATCATTGCCTATCCTTTCGGCGTCTGGTTTGGTGTGGCACGGTTCGGAATCAGTGTCCTGGCCCCTCTTCTTTGCATTGTTTTTTTGTTGCGGTTACTCACCGCTCGCGTGAAAGCGGGCCAGTTGTGGTGGGTGATGACATTGAGTGCGGCCATCGGCCTGGTACTGTCCGCGAGCAGTGCATTGCTGAATCAAAGCCACTTGCTGTTATATTACCCGGTGGCTGTCAACAGCCTGTTATTACTGGTGTTTGCTGCATCATTACGCAGTTCCTCGCCGATCATTGAACGGCTGGCGCGTCTGCGCGAGAGCCAACTGCCGCCAGCCGCCATTGTCTATACGCGGCGGGTTACCCAAATCTGGTGTGTTTTCTTCTTCTTTAACGGCCTGGTCGCATTGTATACCTGCCTCAAAGGCGACATGGCACTTTGGGCTTTTTACAATGGTGGCCTGAGTTACGCACTGATTGGTGTGCTGATGGGGGGAGAATGGATAGTGAGAAAATGCATCCTGCGTGTTTGAGTCTGCCGATGAAAAACTGGCTGGATGATTCACGCGATGCACAACAATTAGTCTCCTGGTGCGATGGTGCCGCGTGGGATCTGGCGACATTTCGTCGTGACGTTCTCGTCTTGATCCGCCAAATCTCTCCTGCCGTACATCAGCGCTGGGCGTTGTGTTTTACGAATAACTACCATTTTGCCGTAGCGCTGCTGGCCGTTCTCTATTGCGGACGCGTGCCGGTATTACCGGGCCACTCCCGCCAGGCGCAGCTTGAAGAGCAACGTCATGAATTTGATGTGCTGTTAACCGATCAGCCATTAATGTTGTCTTGCCCGGTATTCCCTTTCCCCTCAGCGGACACCTGTGCGGCAGACGTGACGGGCGATCCTCTTCCCATTTGGCGTGAGGATCTGTTCATTATTTTATTTACCTCGGGCAGCAGCGGGTTACCTCAAAAGGTGATTAAACCGGTACGTTGCCTTGAAGCCGAAACCCAGTGGCTGGCACAGTGTTTCGGGGAGCATCTTAATGTCGCCTGGTTTGTTGCCAGCGTGGCTCCACATCATATGTATGGGCTGACTTTTGGCCTGATGCTGCCGCTGTCGCTCGGCAGGCCGTTTTATGCCGCCAGTCTTGAATACCACGAGCAACTGGTGGCGCTGGCTCAGCAACTTTCGCTGGCTGTCGTCAGCAGCCCCTCTTTTTTACAGCGACTGGACAGCCACCTTAGCGCCGTGAATTGCGAGCAGGTCTTTTCGGCGGGCGGAACTTTGCTGGCAGAGGATGCCGGAACAGCGGCCAGACACTGTGGCACCTGGCCGGTAGAGATCTATGGCACCACTGAAACCGGCGTGATTGCCAGCCGTCGTCAGCAAAAGCCCGACTCACCCTGGACACTCTTTGAAAAAGTTCAACTGATGGGGCATGCAGACGGTCAGTATTCAGCATTATCAGATTGGATCCCACAGCCAGACGGGGTGTTTTTAGGGGATACTCTCCACGTGCTGCCTGACGGCAAACGCTTTGAGCTGGCTGGGCGCAAAGACCGGATAGTGAAAATTGCTGAACAAAGGATTTCGCTCAGTGAAATAGAGCGGCGACTGCTGGCGATGAGCCTGATCACTGACGCCAGCGTACTGACACTGCAAATCAAAGGTCGTGTCTATATTGCTGCCGCCGTCGTGCTTAAGGAACCGCATCTTCAAGATGAGATAATGACGCAGAGCGCAAGGATCGCTTTCTTACGTCATTCGCTGCGTGATTGGCTGCCCGCCGTCGCGATCCCTCGCTTCTGGCGCTTCGTTCCGGCCATCCCGTTAAACTCACAGGGGAAGCGTACCTACGCTGAATTACAGGATTTATTTGTATGATGATGCCGCAGATAGTGAGCCAGAAAGAAGAGGGTGGCAGTGCTGTCAAACTTGAACTTCGCTTGCAGCCCGCGCTGTTTTGGTTCGACGGTCATTTTCCGCATCATGCGATCCTGCCGGGCGTGACGCAGGTTCACTGGGTGATGGTCTTTGCCACGACCTTACTGGCGCTCGACCAGGCTTTTACCGGCATGGACGTGGTGAAGTTCCAGCGTCCTTTATTGCCGGGAGATGAGGTGCACCTGAGCATCGAATGGCTGAAAGAAAAGTCGCGTCTGAATTTTCAATACAGCGTAGCGGGCTATATCGCCAGCAGCGGGAAAATGACTTTATGCCACTGACACCCGGTGAGCGATTTTCACCTTGTCTGATCATTCCCTGCTATAACCATGGCGCGATGATGGCCGATGTGGTCTCGCGTCTGCACGTTTTTGGTCTGCCCTGCATTGTGGTGGACGACGGCAGCGATCGGGCCACCGCGCAGGAGCTTGAACGCCTCGCTGCGGTGACCCCCTGGTTAACGCTGCACCGGTTAGCACAAAATCAAGGCAAAGGTGCTGCGGTGATGGCCGCGCTTACCCTGGCTTGTGCACAAGGCTTCAGCCACGCGTTACAGGTTGATGCCGATGGTCAGCACCATCTGGCTGATGTGCCTCGGTTGCTGGAAGAGGCGCAACAGCATCCCGACTGTCTGATCTCCGGCCGCCCGGTCTATGATGACTCAGTGCCCAAAGCGCGGCTTTATGGCCGGTATATCACCCATGTCTGGGTGTGGATCGAAACGTTGTCGCTGTCGCTGAAAGACAGCATGTGCGGCTTTCGGGTGTACCCTCTGTTGCCGGTTATGCGTCTGCTCGGTACAACGACGCTCGGCGAGCGGATGGATTTCGACACTGAAATCATGGTGCGCCTCTACTGGCAAGGAACGCGCAGCCGCTTTATTCCTACTCAGGTCGTTTACCCATCAGACGGCCTTTCGCACTTCGATCCCCTGAAAGACAACCTGCGCATTTCTTATATGCACTCGCGGCTGTTTTTCGGCATGTTGCGACGTATGCCACAATTGTTACGTCAGCGTTCGACGCCGCCTGAGCCGCATTGGTCCGCCACGCAGGAGCGTAAGGGGCTGTGGGGACTCCGATTGATGCTCAAGGTTTATCAGTTGCTCGGGCATCGGGCATTCAAACTGTTGCTCTACCCGGTGATCGGCTACTTCTGGCTGACAGGGTGGGTACAGCGCCACGCATCGCAGCTTTATTTACAGCGCCTGGCCGATTTTGCCCGCCAGCAGAACGTGAGCCTGCCTTACCGGTTAAGTCCTTTCCGCCATTTCATGCGTTTTGGCGGCGCGATGCTAAACAAACTCGCCAGCTGGCAGGGGGAAGTGCGCAACGTGACCCTGATTGATGAAGCGATTTGTGAAGCACAAATCGCCAGCGGGCGTGGCACCCTGATTCTGGCCTCGCATCTGGGCGATATCGAGTCCTGCCGTGCGATTGCCTCGCTCAATCAGCGGGTGGTGGTCAACGCGCTGGTATTTACCCAGCATGCAGAACGCTTTAATCAGGTCATAAAAGAGGTCAACCCGCAGGCCAACATCAATCTGATACAGGTCAGCGACATGGGGCCTGAAACTGCCATTATGCTGCAAGAAAAACTGGATGCTGGTGAGTGGGTGGCAATGGTCGGTGACCGTACCTCTGCCGGACGGCACCAGCGTGGTGAGCAACAGGCCCGCGTGATTTACAGCTCTTTTCTCGGCCACCCGGCCCCTTTCCCTCAGGGGCCGTTTATCCTTGCTGCTGCACTCGGTGCGCCGGTCTTTCTGATGTTTGGCATTGAATATGCCGGGCGGCTGAATATCCATTTCGAAGCCTTCGCCGATCCGCTCCTATTGCCGCGCGCCACGCGTCAGCAAGCGTTACAGCAAGCCGTTGAGCGCTATGCCGGGCGGCTGGAACATTACTGCCTGCGCGCACCGCATGACTGGTTTAACTTCTTTGATTTTTGGCAATCACCGCCGCATCCCAGCGATAACCGGAAAACTGACTAATATGACTCTGCAAGACGATCCCCGTTTTCGAACCTGCGTAACGATCACTGTGCCGTTTCACGATGTCGATGCCATGGGCGTGGTTTGGCACGGCAACTACTTTCGCTACCTTGAAGTCGCGCGTGAGCAGTTGCTGAAACAATTTGATTACGGCTACCGGCAGATGCAGGCTTCCGGCTACGTCTGGCCGATTGTTGATACCCGGCTGAAATATATTTCATCGGTGCGGTTCGAGCAAAAAATTGAAGTACACGCACAGATAGAAGAAGTGGAAAACCGTCTGCGGATTGGCTATCTCATCCTGGACGCCGAAACAGGCAAACGCACCACCACAGGCTACACCATACAGGTGGCGGTCGATTTGCATACGCAGGAAATGTGTTTTGCCTCGCCCCCAATCCTGCTGGACAAAATGGGACTCAGTCTGTAATGCGCACTCTATTACTGCTGCTTGGCCTGCTCAGCCTGGGCGCACAAGCCGTGACGTTACCTGAATTGCAACAGCGGTTCAGTCAGCAACCGATTTTACGCGCTGATTTTAGCCAACAGCGCACCATCAGCGGTATGAGCCAGCCGTTGAACTCCAGTGGCAATCTGCTGATCGCACAGAAAAAAGGCCTTTGGTGGCAGCAGGAAAAACCTTTCACCCTGACTTTATTACTGACCGAAAATCGGATGGTGCAAACCTTGTCCGGGCAGCCGCCACAGGTGGTGACGGCAGAGAGTAACCCGCAGATGTTCCAGTTCAACGCGTTGCTGACCGCGCTATTTCAGGCCGATCAGCAGGTGCTGGAGCACAACTTCACGCTTAATTTCAGCGACCAGGGGCAGGGTGCGTGGCAGTTGATCCTCACACCGAAAACCTCACCGCTTAACCGGCTGTTTCGTACCATCACGCTTAATGGCCGGGAATACCTCAACCTGATTGATATCAACGATATGCAGGGTGATGAGACGCATGTCCGCTTTTTTAACCAGCGCACCCAACCTGCGGCGCTGACGGCTGCCGAGCTGGCACATTTTGACGGTTAAACTTCATCGCCAACTGGCCCTCGTCTGGCTGCTGATTTGTCTCTTGCTGGTGGCGGCGCTGTTCTGGCTGTTGCCGCGCAGTCAGGTAAACAGCAGCGTGCTGGCCTTGTTGCCCAGGCAGCAGTTGCAGGGCGTGCCCGATGCATTGTCGCGCGGTTTCAGCCAACGGCTCGACCGCCAACTGATGTGGCTGGTCAGCCCGCCCGAAGGGCAGGGCAGCGCTGTGGCGCAAGACTGGCTTGAATCACTGCGCCAGCTGCCAGCCTTGCGTCAGGTTGAGGGGCCAATGGATGCGCAGCACCAGCAACAGTGGGGGGAGTTCTTCTTCCAACACAGAAATGCCTTGCTGGATGATGCCACCCGCCAGCGCCTGCAAAGCGGCGCACAGGCGCAAAGTCAGTGGATCCTCGGTCAGCTCTATTCGGCTTTTGCCGGTGTGAGTGGTAAAGAGCTGGCCGGCGACCCGCTGCTGCTGCTGCGCGGGTCGCAGCTGGCACAGCAGCAAAACAGCGGTGGTATGACGCTCGATAACGGCTGGCTGACGGCGCGGGATAAGCAAGGGCGCAGCTGGTATCTGATCCACGCTGAACTGAAGGCCTCCTCGTACGACATCACCAGTAGCAAACAGATTGTCGCCAGCCTGAACGGGCTTGAGCAGTCGTTCCGGCAGCGCTTTCCGGGGGCTGAGGTGTTGCAGCGCGGGACGCTGTTTTACAGCAACTACGCCAGCCAACAGGCGGAGCATGATATTTCCACCCTTGGTCTGAGCTCGGTCGCCGGGGTTTTCCTGCTGATTTTACTGGTCTTCCGCTCAGTATTGCCGCTGCTGCTCAGCCTGCTGTCGATTACCATCGGCGCGCTGACCGGTACGGTCTTTACGCTGGCCGCATTCGGTGAAATTCACATCATGACACTGGTGCTCAGTACCAGCATTGTCGGCATTTCAGCCGACTACACGCTCTACTTTCTGACTGAGCGGCGTATCCACGGCGGGGAAACCTCTGCTCTCGACAGCCTGAAAAAGCTCTTCCCGGCACTCTCTATGGCGCTGCTGACCACTGTGGTGGCGTACCTGATGTTACTGATCGCCCCGTTCCCCGGTTTACAGCAGTTGGCGGTTTTTGCCGCTGCGGGCCTGAGCGCCGCCTGTATTACTGTGATGTGCTGGTATCCGCTATTAGCCAAAAATCTGCCGGTCGGCCCGGCACCAGGCCTCGTGCTGATCCAGCGTTGGCTTCATGCGTGGCAAAACCGCAGGGCGCTACGCCTGGGATCACCGATCGCCGTCATGGCGCTGATCCTGGCCGGATTCAGCCAGTTGCAGATCAACGATGACATCGGCGATCTGCAGGCGTTGCCTAAAGATCTTCAACAACAGGAACGACAAATCGCCGCGTTAACCGGGCAGACCAACGATCAAAAATGGTTGGTGGTGTACGGCGATAACGCCGAACAAACGCTGCAACGGCTGGAAGCCCTGCGCCCGAAACTGCAACAGGCCAAAGAACGCGGTACGCTCGACGGTTACCGGCTGATTGGCCTGCCATCACAACAGCAGCAGAAGGAGGATCTAACCCTGCTGCGCCAGCGTGCGCCAGAGGTGTTAAGCCAGCTCAGCCAGGCGGGGATCAGGCTGAAACCGGCCGATCTCAGCCCGCAATGGGTGACGCCACCGGCGTGGCTGGAAAGTGTGGTCAGCCAGGGTTGGCGTCTGTTGTGGCTTTCGCTGCCGGACGGTCGCACCGCCACGCTGGTGCCGGTCAGCGGGGTGCATGACAGCGCGGCAATGAGTGAACTGGCCGCCAGTGCCGACGGCGTGGGTTGGGTCGATCGCAAAACCGAGTTCAGCCAGCTATTCTCACAATACCGTGTGATGCTCTCCCTGCTGCTGACGCTGGCCGTCACGCTGATTGCCGGGATTTACCTGTGGCGTTTTCGCCTGCCGCACGGACTGGTTTGCCTGGTGCCTACGTTGCTCTCGCTGGGGATGGGCATTGCCGCGCTGGCATTGAGTGGGCACAGTCTGAATCTGTTTTCGCTGCTGGCGCTGGTTCTGGTGCTGGGTATTGGCATTAACTACACGCTGTTCTTCACCAATCCGCGTGGCACGCCGACCACCTCGATGCTGGCGATATTCATGGCCGTGGTGACCACCCAGCTCACTTTCGGCATGCTGGTTTTCAGCTCAACGCAGGCCATCAGCAGTTTTGGTATCGTACTCAGCGCAGGTATTTTCACGGCTTTCCTGCTGTCTCCTTTAACCTTACGCGTTCAAAAATCAGGACCGACACCATGACCCGTTTTGCCCTCCTGTGGCTGTGTTTACTGGTGCTGCTCAGCGGATGTGCGGCCAACAAGGCCATGGATGCTGACAACGTAACGCCAGCTCAGGCATGGCTGCGCCCCGGCGTGCGGGTTAAATTACCGGCTCCCACACTGGCCACTCCCCTTCATCAGCAGCAATTGTTGAGTGCAACGGTGGACGGAAAAACCCAGTCTTTGCTGGTTCTGTTGAGCGCGGATGGGCAGTCGCTGCAACTGGCCGGGCTTTCGCCGCTGGGCATTCGCCTGTTCAAACTGCTCTACGATCAACAGGGGATCCACACTGATCAGGCGGTAAGCCTCGGCAAGATGCCGCCAGCCAGTCAGGTGCTGGCCGATATCATGCTGAGTTATTGGCCGCTAAGCCGCTGGCAACCGCTGCTGCCACCGGGCTGGCGGCTTGAAGATACCGGTGAGCGGCGCGTATTATCGGACCAAAACGGGCAGGAAGTGACACGCATCGACTACCTGCAACGCGGCAATCAGCGCCAGCCGGTGTCGATTACTCAGCGGGCGTTTCGCTACCAGATCAACATCCAGAATGTCGGTAACTAACATGATCTTTATTTCTGCGGTCGGTATGGTCAATGCGCTGGGCAATGATCCTGATGAAGTGGCGGCGAGCCTTGCATCAGGCCATGCGCCGGGACTCCAACGGCAATCTGGCTGGCTGACAGATCAGACGCCGGTTTGGGTCGGGCAGGTGGCGGGTGAACTGCCGTCAATTCCGCCCGCTCTGGCACAACATAACAGCCGCAATAATCAACTGCTGCTGGCTGCGTTGGCGCAGATTGAACCGCAGGTCAGCGCGGCGATTGCCCGTTATGGCAATCAGCGGGTGGCGGTGATCATGGGCACCAGTACGTCGGGGATTGCCGAAGGCGAAGCGGCGATCCGCTATCATCATGTGCATGGCGAACTGCCTGAGCAATACCATTATCAGCAGCAGGAACTGGGCGATCCGGCGCAGTTCCTGCTGCGGTTTTTAGGGTTGAGTGGCCCGGCTTACACCTTATCTACCGCCTGCTCGTCAAGCGCACGGGCGATCATCAGCGGCCAGCGGTTGATCGCCGCCGGCATGGTGGATGCCGCGCTGGTGGGCGGTGCCGACAGCTTGTGTCGTATGGCGATCAACGGTTTCAACAGTCTGGACTCCCTGTCGGCAGGCCGCTGTACACCGTTCGCCAAAGATCGTGACGGCATCAACATCGGCGAAGCCTCAGCGCTGCTGCTGCTGACCCGTGAGCCCGCCGGGGTCGCACTGCTGGGCTTTGGTGAATCCTCCGACGCCTGGCATATGTCAGCCCCGCACCCGCAGGGCGAAGGGGCTGAACGCGCAATGCGCATGGCATTGCATCAGGCAGGTCTTATGCCCTCTGACGTCGGTTATATCAATCTGCACGGCACGGCGACGCCGCTCAATGACAGCGTGGAGGCCGGTGTTATCGAGCGCATCTTTGGCGACCGCGTGCCCTGTAGTTCAACCAAACATTTAACCGGCCATACGCTGGGGGCGGCCGGGGCCACAGAAGCGGCGCTGAGCTGGCTGATGCTGACCCGTAACCTCAGCATTCCGGTACAGGACTTCTCACAGGTTGAGCGCGATGACAGCCTGGCGCACATCGGTTTGGCCCTGACACCACAGCCGCTTCGAAAACCGGTTATCCTGTCGAACTCGTTTGCCTTTGGTGGCAATAACGCCTGTCTCTTGCTAGGACGTCCCTCATGAATGACCTTCACAACCCGGTGTATGCACCGCCCGCGCATTATCTGCCGCACAACGCGCCAATGGTGCTGCTCGATGAGGTGATCTCCGTCGGCAAGGAGAGTGCACATTGCAGCTCGCGGGTTTCTACCACGGGTGCTCTGGCGCCGTTTTTAACCGCACAGGGCGCGCTGCCCGCCTGGTTTTCCCTTGAGCTGATGGCGCAAACCATTGGTGTCTGGAACGGCTGGCACAATGCAGAGCAGGGCGACCTGCCGCAACTCGGCATGTTGCTTGGCTGCCGGGGAATGCGCTGCGCGCAGCCCGAGTTCGCACCGGGGGCGCAATTGGATATGCATATCCAGCAGATCCTGCGCGACAGCAAAATCGCCAGCTTCGAATGCACGCTGTTCATTCGCAACGCCAGGGATGACGGGCCGGTGGCCCATGCGCGTCTCAACACTTATCAGCCCGACGCACAGGACATACTCACCATCACTCAGGGGAGGCAGCCATGACCCGTTCTGTATTGGTCACCGGTGCCAGTAAAGGCATCGGCCAGGCGATAGCCTGCCAACTGGCGAAAGACGGTTTTGAGGTAGTGATCCATTACCACAGTGACCGCAGCGGTGCCGGGCAGACGCTGGCGCAGATCACGGCGGCAAACGGCACGGGGCGGCTTCTCGGTTTTGACGTCAGCCAGCGCGTGCAGTGCCGCGAGGTGCTGGAAGCGGACATCAGGACTTTTGGTGCCTATTACGGTGTGGTCAACAATGCCGGCATTACCCGCGATGGCGCGTTTCCGGCGTTGAGTGATGATGACTGGGACGCCGTGATCCACACCAATCTCGACAGCTTCTATAACGTTCTTAAACCCTGCATCATGCCGATGATTGGCCTGCGCCAGGGCGGGCGGATCATCGCACTCTCCTCCGTCTCGGGCGTTACCGGCAATCGCGGACAGGTCAATTACAGCGCGGCCAAGGCGGGCATTATTGGTGCCTGTAAGGCGCTGTCGCTGGAGCTGGCAAAACGCAAAATCACCGTGAACTGCATCGCGCCAGGCCTTATCGACACCGGCATGACGGACATGGAGCCCGCGGCCATCGATGCTGCAATGAACATGATCCCGCTAAAACGTATGGGTAGCGCTGAAGAGGTGGCGGGGCTGGCGAGTTATCTGATGTCGGATATTGCGGCTTATGTCACCCGGCAGGTGATTTCCATCAACGGAGGCATGGTATGACGCACCGCGTGGTGGTCACCGGCATGAAAGGTATTACCGCTTTCGGCCAGCACTGGGAGGCGATCTCGCCATGTTTGCAACGGGGCGAAAATGCCGTGCGCCATATGGACGAGTGGCTGGCGTATCAGGGGCTGAATACTCATCTGGCTGCGCCGGTCGATAACTTTGTCCTGCCGGAGCATTACACCCGCAAACGTATCCGCGCCATGGGCCGGGTATCGCTGCTCTCTACCCGCGCGACAGAACTGGCGCTGGAGCAGGCGGGGCTGATTGACGATCCGATATTAACGCACGGCGAAACCGGCATTGCTTACGGCTCCTCGACGGGCAGTACCCAGCCGCTGAGCGAATTTGCCAGCATGCTCAACGAAAAACACACACATAACATCACCGGCACTACCTACGTGCAGATGATGCCGCACACTACGGCGGTGAATACTGGCCTGTTCTTTGGGCTTAAGGGACGGGTGATCCCAACCTCCAGCGCCTGCACTTCGGGCAGCCAGGCGATTGGCTACGCCTATGAAACCATCAGGCATGGTTACCAGACGGTGATGGTAGCGGGCGGTGCTGAGGAGCTCTGCCCGTCAGAAGCGGCGGTGTTTGACACCTTATTCGCCACCAGCCAGCAAAATGATGCGCCGAAAACCACACCGCGACCTTTTGATGTTCAGCGCGACGGGCTGGTGATCGGCGAAGGTGCCGGAACGCTGATCCTCGAATCCCTCGATCATGCGTTAGCGCGTGGCGCGAAGATCTATGCGGAAATCATCGGGTTTAGCACCAACTGCGATGCCTCCCACATCACCCAGCCGCAAAAAGAGACCATGCAGGTGTGTATGGAAAAATCGCTGAAGCAGGCAGGGCTGGCAGCGGGGGATATCGGGTATATCAGCGCGCACGGTACCGCCACCGAACGCGGTGACATTGCCGAAAGCCAGGCGACGGCGGCGGTGTTTGGCAACCGAACGCCTATCTCCTCACTGAAAAGTTACTTCGGCCATACGCTCGGGGCCTGCGGCGCTCTGGAGGCATGGATGTCACTGGAGATGCTCAACGAAGGCCGCTTCGTGCCCACCATTAATCTCACCGAGCCTGACCCAAACTGCGGCGATTTGGACTACATCATGGGCGAATCACGTCTGATTCAGACCGAATTTATTCAGTCCAACAACTTCGCGTTCGGCGGCATTAACACCTCGCTGATTTTTAAGCGCTGGCCTTAACTGTGTGCCAGTTACTCATGGCGACCACCGGTGATGATCTCCCCCTCGGGCGCTTACCGGATACCGTACTGGCAAGCTCCGGGCAGTTAGCCCCGCAGCGCCGCCGGCAGTTTCTGACCGGCAGGGCGCTGCTGGCCGGAGCCATGTTCACGCAATACGGTCACCGGACTTTGCCGGCTATCACGCTTTCCCCGTCAGGAAAGCCGGCGTTTACTGATGCCACGCTGCCACACTTTTCCCTCAGCCACAGCGCAGATCTTGTGGTGTTGGCACTGTGCGTGAAGGGGGAGATTGGTTGTGACGTGGAGACTCTCCGCCCGCGCCCGTCGTGGCCCATGCTGGCGCAAGCCCTGTTCAGCGCAGAGGAAAACCGGTGGCTCGGCGAGCATATTGAGCCGCTGACAGGCTTCTGGATATTATGGAGTCTGCGCGAAGCCTGGCTGAAACAGCAGGGGCGCAGCGTCTGGGAGATGGCGTCTGTCGCCATAAATCCACGGCAATCGAGTTTTACCGCCACAGCGGCAAGCGGCGGGCAGCTCTGGTCAGCCAACTGGCAGGGGCACGCGGTCGCGCTGGCATTGCCGGAGACTACGTTGCCGCCAGCGGACATCATTCCTGCCGAAAACTGGACCTGTTACCGCTCCACCTCTCCCCGCGATTAATGCTCTCGAATCAAAAGTCTTGTGACTTACCTGTCGTTTTTATCCATTAAATGCCGGTTCATACTCTCTGCATCAGATTGACCGGTTCGCCGGACTTATCTTTAATAAGAGAGAAAATATGAGCATCCCTGCATTTGGTCTTGGTACGTTTCGCCTGAAAGATGAAGTGGTAAGAACCTCGGTTTCCACCGCGCTGGAATTGGGCTACCGCGCCATTGATACCGCACAGATTTATGGCAATGAAGCGGCGGTCGGTGAAGCATTGGCTGAAAGCGGCGTCGCACGCGAGGCGTTGTACATCACCACCAAAATTTGGACCGAAAACCTCGGCGCAGACAAGCTGGCCAGCAGCCTGAAAGAGAGCCTGAGCAAACTGAAAACCGACTATGTTGACCTGACGCTGATCCACTGGCCGTCGCCGGGCAACGCGGTCAGCGTGGCAGAAACTATGCATGCGCTGGTGGAAGCTAAAAACCTGGGTCTGACCCGCGAAATCGGTATCTCCAACTTTACGGTGGCGCTGATGCAGGAAGCCATCGACGCGGTGGGTGCTGACGCCATTGCCACCAACCAGATTGAGCTGTCGCCGTTCCTGCAAAACCAGACCGTGGTGAATTTCGCCCGTAAACACAATATCGCCGTCACGTCATACATGACGCTGGCCTACGGTGAAGCGCTGAAAGATGCCACCATTATCGACATCGCCGCGCGCCATAATGCTACCCCGGCGCAGGTGGTTCTGGCCTGGGCATTGCAGTTGGGTTACGCGGTGATCCCGTCCTCTACCAAGCGTGAAAACCTGGCGAGTAACCTGCTGGCGCAGCAGCTGAAACTGACAGCTCCCGATATGGCAGCCATTGCCGCGCTGGAGCGCAACGGGCGTCTGGTCAGCCCGGAAGGCCTGGCGCCTGAGTGGGACTAAACCTGCCAGCCATGATTATGCATTGAAATCTGACCCATGCTCCGGCGTGGGTTTTCTTTTTATCACGGTGATGACGAATTGAGTTTCTCGCTGAGGAAATCAATAAAACAGCGAATGCGTGTACTGACCGTCTGGTCGCTGTAATAGACCGCGTTCAGCGGCATGGCGATGCGCATAATGTCCGGCACCAGCAATTTAACCAAATCTCCGCGTTGTATATCCGGCTGCGTCATGAAATCGGACAGGCAGGCGATACCGTTACCCCGCAGACATAACTGGCGCAGCGTCTCGCCGCTACCCGCGCTGATAAACGGCGTGATGGTCAGTTGCTGACCATCGGCACACAGCAGCGGCCATTTGTTCAATGCCAGTACCTCATTAAACCCAATACAGCGGTGCTTTTTAAGATCATCGACGTTTTGCGGTACGCCCCATTTCTCCAGATAGGCCGGTGAGGCCAGCACGCTGCGATAGCTCAGCATCAATTTGCGTGCTCGCAGACTGGAGTCCTCCAGTTCGCCGACGCGGATCGCCACATCCACTTTCTGGTCAATCAAATTGATATTACTTTCCGATGAAAACAGCGCCAGCGTCATCTTGGGGAAGCGCTCGGTGAACTCGGCGACCAGCGGGGAGATAACGTGCAGAATGACTGGCGTGGCGGCGTCAACGCGCAGCAAACCCTGCGGAACGTCGCGGTGCTCCAGCAGTTCATCTTCGGCGGCGGCCATATCCTGCAAAATCTTCTGTACGCGTACAAAGTAGCGCTCGCCTTCGTGGGTCAGGTTGATCTGCCGGGTGGTGCGGTTGAGCAGGGTAATGCCGAGCTTTTGCTCCAGGCGTTTGACGGTGCGGCTGACCACCGAGTTGTCCTGCTCGAGCTGCTCAGCGGCACGGCTGAAACTGCCGGTTTCCACCACGGTGACAAAAGTGATTAACTCTTCCGAACTGGCTTTCATTGTTGTTACTCCAGCATAAATCATTTGATACTTTGGCTGTTTCTGTCATTTAAGCACAGGCAGATAATGGGCGCCATCAAATCGATATTCATTGTGGAGTAAGGTTATGCCGCTTGCACTATTAGCACTGACCATCAGTGCCTTTGCGATAGGAACCACCGAATTTGTGATTGTCGGGCTTATCCCGACCATCGCGCAGCAGCTTGGGGTTTCTGTTCCGTCCGCCGGTTTACTGGTGTCTATTTATGCCGTGGGTGTGGCCGTCGGCGCCCCGGTGCTTACCGCGCTGACCGGCCGTGTGCCGCGTAAAGCGCTGCTGATTGGCCTGATGGTGCTGTTCACCCTCGGTAACCTGCTGGCGTGGCAGTCACCGAATTACGGCACGCTGGTGGCCGCACGGCTGCTGACCGGGCTGGCACACGGCGTGTTCTTCTCAATAGGCTCGACCATTGCTACCAGTCTGGTGTCGAAAGAGAAAGCCGCGTCAGCCATTGCCCTGATGTTTGGCGGGCTGACCGTGGCGCTGGTTACCGGCGTACCGCTCGGGACCTTCATCGGGCAGCATTTCGGCTGGAGAGAGACGTTCCTCGCGGTCTCACTGATTGGTGTGATTGCGATTATTGCCAGCGCTATTCTGGTGCCCAATACCATTAAAAACAGCCCGGCAGCGCGGATTGCCGATCAGATTAAGGTGTTAATGCATCCGCGTCTGATGCTGATCTTCGCCATTACCGCATTGGGCTATGGCGGGGTGTTCACCATGTTCACCTTCCTGGCACCGATGATGCAAGAGCAGGCGGGATTCTCGGCAGGTATGGTGAGCTGGATTTTGCTGGCTTACGGCATTTCGGTGGCTGTCGGTAATATCTGGGGCGGGAAATTGGCCGACAAGCACGGAGCGGTCAAAGCCCTGAGTATTATCTTTGCGGCACTGGCTGCCCTGCTGATGGTGTTCCAGTTTACCTCAGGCTTTGGCATTCCCGCGCTGCTTACGCTGTTGGTGATGGGCGTTTTCGCCTTCGGCAACGTTCCTGGCCTGCAGGTTTATGTGGTACAGAAAGCCGAAGAGGTGACGCCGAACGCGGTGGATGTGGCTTCCGGCCTGAACATTGCTGCCTTTAACGTGGGTATCGCGTTAGGTTCTGTGATTGGTGGGCAGGTGGTGTCGACCATCGGCCTGGCGCAGACGCCGTGGATTGGGGCAGTGATTGTTCTGGGGGCGCTGCTGCTGACGCGTCTTAGTGGTCATCTGAACAAAAAGTCTCGTGTGGCTATCGCCTAACTCACCTCCCTGTATTGCTCTCAAATGGCTCACCCTGGCGGTGGGCCATTTTTGTATCAGCCATTTTCTCACTTGAAAGCCACTAACATCATTTCTCATTCACCTATGCTACCTTGATAACAGAGCGTGACAGCAGATGTGACCAGGTTGTATACGATTGTAAACAGATTTGGTCTGAGCACTGACGGGCGTATACTGGAACATTCGCTGTCAATGTTATCCAGACAGCATGATTTTTCATGGGTGAATAGGCGATAAGCGTGCCGAAAAGAACATATGCAATGCGGTATGTTGCAGGTCAACCGGTCGAGCAGATATTTCCAGGTGCACTTGCACATTTAGGTTCTGGATTACCTCCCGGCGCCGCGCTGCCAAATTCAAACACTCTGCGCGTGATGGTGTGGAACATTTTCAAACAGCAACGGGCCGACTGGCTTTCAGTGCTGCAAGGGTTCGGCAAAGATGCCCAGCTGGTGCTGCTTCAGGAAGCACAAACTACGCCGGAGCTGATTCGTTTTGCCACGTCCCATTATCTGGCGGCCGATCAGGTTCCTGCGTATATGCTGCCTCAACACCCCTCAGGCGTGATGACGCTCTCCGCTGCGCATCCAGTTTACTGCTGCCCGTTACGTGAGCGTGAACCTCTGCTGCGTTTGGCGAAATCCGCGCTGGTGACGGTCTATCCGCTGCTTGATGGACGTTTGCTGATGGTGGTCAACATTCACGCGGTGAATTTCAGCATCGGCGTGGACGTCTACAGCAAGCAGCTGGAGACCATTGGCGAGCAGATTGCTCTTCATCATGGACCGGTGGTGATGGCGGGGGATTTCAACGCCTGGAGCCGTCAGCGCATCAACGCGTTGTTCGGTTTCGCCAACAACATACGTTTGCATGAAGTGAGGTTCCCCGCTGATTTCCGCCGCCGTGCCTTTGGCCGACCGTTGGACTTCATCTTCTACCGCGATTTGAGCGTCACGCAGGCCACGGTGCTGGAGACGCAGGCGTCCGATCACAACCCGCTGCTGGTGGAGTTTCTTGCGGTAAAAAACACTGAGAAAAAAGACGTTTCTCTCTCTCTGTAACCGCCAAATTTGCGGCAAAAAAAAAGCACCCGGAAGGGTGCTTTTTCATGGATGACGCCTAATAGCATCAGGTGTCTGGCGTTAACTTATTACTGACGAATAAGGTCAGTTTATTGCCAGGCTGGAGGTTATCGGCACCGGCGTTCCAGCGCATCACATCTTTGATGTTGACGCCGTGACGCTTGGCAATGCTCGACAACGAATCTCCTTTACGAACCTGATACGTGATACTGCCGCCATTACTGCTTACAGAGCTGACGCTGTTGTCCGCCACTTGCAGGGTTTGCCCAACTTTTAACGCGCTTGCTGAGCGCAAATTGTTCCAACGCTGTAAATCACGAGTCTTCACATTCAGTCGGGCTGCAATCCCAGACAAGCTGTCGCCAGTGCGCACCTTGTAAGCTTTAGCACCCGATGGTGTGTTGCTGGCCAGTTGGGTTTTCTGCACTGCAGCGATATCGCCATCAGCCAGAGAATCCTTTAACTGCGCAGCATGCGCCTTCGGTAACACAATGTAGTGAGGGCCGTTAGGCGCCGTTACATTCTGTTTGTAACCAGTATTGAACGACTTCAACTTAGTCAGTGACATGCCCGCCATCTCAGCCGCCTGAGTTAACTGCATCTGTTGCCCCACTTCAACACGCGCCAGTGCGCGGTCTTTGCTCGGCGTCGGTAAGCTGATCCCGTACTTTTTGCTATTTTTTAAAATATCGCTCAAAGCCAACATTTTCGGTACGTAAATTGACGTTTCACGAGGAAGCGACAACGACCAGAAATCTGTCGGTTTACCTCTGGCTTTATTCGACTTCACCGCTTGCATCACGCGGCCTTCACCACTGTTATACGCAGCAACCGTCAGTAACCAGTCACCACCAAACATTTTGTTCAGGCTTTGCATCATATCAAGGGCTGCCGTTGTCGAAGCGACAACATCGCGACGACCGTCATACCATTGGTTCTGTTTCAAACCATAATTTCGACCCGTTTGCGGCACGATCTGCCACAGCCCCGCAGCATTTGCTGATGAGGTTGCTTTTGGGTCAAAAGCGCTCTCCACTATGGGTAGCAGTACTAGTTCCATCGGCATATTGCGTTTCTTAATCTGCTCGGTGATCCAGTACATGTACGGCTCTGCCCGTAATGTTACATCGTGGAGATAGCTCTTATTTTTTAAGTATTTTACTTTTTGCTCACGGATCCGGGCATTTTCCGGAACCTTCATCTTCAGCTCGTCGCCAATGAAGTTCCACAGATTGGTTTGCGCGATAGAGTCATCATTGTTCAACCATCGCGCCGAGGCCGCTCGGCCATCATCTGTGTACTCTCCTGCTTCACTTTGACTTGCCGAAGACAAACTCTGTGCATGCTGTTCTGGTACCTTGACGTCCTGCCTGGACGCCTGGCAACCCACTAGCAACACGGAGGCGAAGATAATCGCTTTTGCCTTCATGTGTGTGTCATAGTTGCTTAAAAGACGAGCGATAATACTTTGCTTAGCCCAAAAATACAACCTTTAGCTTCAGAAGCTATCCTTGAGATGCCTTAGATGGGCAAAAACTTGCCAAGAAGGTTTTAAGGGATCGTTAAGCTTTAATTTGTTTTGTAAATCAACATCATCGCAACGTAAAAAAAGGTTAATTTTACGCTCTAAACCGAGGGTTGTAGGTAAGGAAGGTTGTCCCTTTTTCCGCATTTCTTGCACATTCTGCTCATGAGAATCGATATCATCATCCCCTGGTAAAATTGAACGGGCAAACTTAAGGTTTGAGAGAGTATATTCATGCGCGGCACAGATTAACGTTTCATCAGGAAGCTGGGCTAACTGTTGAAACGACTGGTACATTTGCTCCGGCGTTCCTTCGAACAGGCGGCCACATCCGGCGGAAAACAGCGTGTCTCCGCAGAAAAGATAAGGGCGGCTGTAGTATGAAATATGACCTAATGTGTGTCCTGGCGTGGCCAAAATACGCCATTTCACCCCGCCAATTTCCACTTCATCCTCATTTTTAAGAATTATCCGAGCACCTTTGTCGGCAGTTTCTTCAGGACCGTACACTTTTACATCAGGAAAATGCCTTAAAATTCCGCTTACGCCACCCACATGGTCATGATGATGGTGAGTCAATAAAATAGCGGTAGGGGTTAAATTGCGCGTTTTTAGCGCCTCCAAAACCGGTGCGGATTCGCCAGGATCGACAATCAAACAGTGCCCATTCTGGTCATCCAATAACCAAATGTAATTGTCCTGGAAGGCGGGAATACTGATAAGCTTCATAGCTACCTCATGTTGGCAAACGCTTGAAAGACGAAAATAAATTATGCAACCAGCCCGCACCCGTAAAAAAATCATCGCACCGGCTTCATGGGAAGATATCCCTTGTGGTGAGTATTACCGTGCCGCGCTTGAGCAACAACTTCAAGCCTGGTGGGGCAAGCTATACGGTTTTCACCTGTTAAAGATTGGCAATTTGAGCGCCGAGGTGGACACCAGCGGCTGCCCGATTTCCCATCAGGTGAACGTCGCTGAAGAGGGACCGGCACTGCACGTTCAGGGCGATCACTACCAATTACCTTTTGCCCACAAATCGGTAGACGCCTGTCTGTTAGCCCATACTTTAGCTTACGCGGAAGATCCGCACCGGATATTGCGGGAAGTGGATCGCGTGCTGATTGACGACGGCTGGCTGGTATTGAGCAGTTTTAACCCGCTAAGCTTGCTGGGTATGGGAAAAATGATGCCGTTTTTTCGCCAGCGCCAGCCGTATGTCAGCCGGATGTTTACCCAAATGCGTTTGCTTGACTGGCTCGGTTTGCTCAATTACGAAGTGATGGTGAAGAACCGTTTTCAGGTACTGCCGTGGTGTCCAAAGGGCGGGAAAATGCTCAGTACGCACCTGCCCGCGCTGGGATGCATGACGGTGATTGTGGCGCGCAAACGTACTTTACCGCTGACACCGACGGCCAAGAAAGTGCCCGCGCGGCGGCAGACTATTCAGCAGGCCGTGGGTGCCAGCAGTAAAAGTTACCGCAAAGATCGCAAAGAATAACCTTTGGGTGTTCTGGAAGAACCCAACCCAGCCTCTCCTTCTGAAGCGGAGAGACTGGATCGGTGTAGTGACTTAACTTTCAGGCTTGTAGCCCACATCGTCCAGCGTCGGATTGCCTGCTGCGTCTTTGGCCAGCACGTCGCACCGTTCATTTTCCGGGTGTCCGGCGTGGCCTTTCACCCACATCCAGTTCAGTGTATGCCCCTGAATAGCCGCATCGAGACGCTGCCATAAATCGACATTTTTCACCGGTTTTTTATCCGCCGTTTTCCAGCCGCGTTTCTTCCAGTTGTGGATCCAACTGGTGATGCCCTGCCGGACATACTGACTGTCGGTACTGAGGGTCACTTCACAGGGGGAACTCAGGGCTTCCAGCGCGACAATCGCCGCCATCATCTCCATGCGGTTATTGGTGGTTAACCGGAAACCGGCGCTGAACTCTTTTTCGTGTTGCTTGTAGCGCAAAATTGCGCCAAAACCACCGGGGCCTGGGTTGCCAAGGCAGGAGCCGTCGGTGAAAATTTCTACCTGTTTGGTCATCTCTGGTAGACTCATCCGCAGAATGTAAAAGCCAAGTCTGACATAAACGAGCGCTGCGAGCACTGCAATATGATTTCTTCCCCTACCAGACAAATCGTTCTCGATACCGAAACCACCGGTATGAACAAACTCGGCGTCCATTACGAAGGGCACCGCATTATTGAAATCGGTGCCGTCGAGGTGATCAACCGTCGCCTGACGGGGCGCAACTTCCACGTTTATCTTAAGCCAGACCGCCTGGTGGACCCGGAAGCCTTCGGTATTCACGGCATCAGTGACGAATTCCTGGCCGATAAACCGACCTTCGCCGACATCGCCGACGATTTTCTCGACTATATTCGCGGCGGCGAACTGGTCATCCATAATGCCTCGTTCGACATCGGCTTTATGGACTACGAGTTCGGCATGCTCGGGCGCGATATGCCGAAAACCGACACCTTCTGCAAAGTCACCGATACCCTGCAGATGGCGCGCAAACTGTTCCCCGGCAAGCGCAATAGCCTCGACGCCCTGAGCGACCGCTACCTGATAGACAACAGCAAGCGCACCCTGCACGGCGCGTTGCTTGACTCCGAAATCCTCTCCGAAGTCTATCTGATGATGACCGGCGGTCAGACCATCATGAAATTCTCCCATGAAGGTGATCAGAAAACCGGCGCTGACGGGCAGGGCACCCAGCGCGTTACCCGCCCTGCGGCCGGGCTGAAAGTGATCCGCGCCAGCGATCAGGAAATCGTCTGGCACGAAGAGCGTCTGGACCTGGTGGTGAAAAAGGGCGGCAGTTGCTTATGGCGTCCACAACCTGCGGCGGAAGAGTAAGCGGTTGCGCTGAAAATGTGCGGCTTGTTGAAAATCTGTTCAGTCGAAAGGAATTGTCAGGAAAAGCATTGACGTAATGACGGCCATTCCTTAATATCCGCTCCGTTCTTAACCAGAACACAGCGCGGAGCGGTAGTTCAGTTGGTTAGAATACCTGCCTGTCACGCAGGGGGTCGCGGGTTCGAGCCCCGTCCGTTCCGCCAACATTCAGAAGCCCTGAGTTAGCAATAACTCAGGGCTTCGTTGTTTCTGCCATCCTGGCAAATATCCTCCTCTCTCTGGCGTTATTCCGCTTCTGCCTTAACAAAACTGACTGCCGGTGTGCTTGCACGGTCATGACGGGCAATGAAACGGTAGCTGCCCCCGGCCAGAAACGCGCCGATAAACCAGCTGAAGTTTGCCACCGGGTGCAGCTCCGGCGTGAAACTGATGAACAAGCCAATCAACACCGCAGGCACCAGCGCCATGATGGCTTTCGGGTTGAAGCCGTTTTTATACCAGTAACGGCCTGACGGCGTGGCGTTGAACAACGCGTCAACGTCCATATGTCCGCGTTTAATCAGATAATAATCTGCCAGCAAAATACCGAACAGCGGCCCGATAAAGGCACCCAGCACGTCCAGCGTATAGTGAATAATCTCTGGAGACTGGAACAGGTTCCACGGCGTGAGCAGAACCGAACCCACGGCCGCGATCATCCCGCCGGTACGGAAGCTGATTTTCTGTGGAGAACAGTTGGAGAAGTCGAAGGCCGGTGACACGAAGTTCGCCACAATATTAATGCCGATGGTGGCGATGATCATAGTCAGCAGGCCAAGCGCCACCGCAACACTGTTACCCACACGGCTGACGGTCTCGATAGGATCGGTGATCATCTGGCCGAACAGTGACTGGGTGCCAGACACAATCACCACGGTGACAATGGAGAACAGTAAGAAGTTAAACGGCAGGCCCCAGCGGTTGCCACGGCGGATCTCACTCATGCTTTTGCCATAACGTGAGAAATCACCAAAGTTAAGCAGCGGGCCGGAGAAGTAAGAGACCACCAGCGCGGTCGCGGTAAGCATTTCCCAGCCCTGCTGGCCGACGGTCAGCGTCTTGCTCGACAGGGTGAAAGAGATATTACTCAGGCCGGTTTTATACAAAATCCATCCCGCCAGCATCAGCATCACCACATACACGGCCGGACCGGCAATATCGATAAAGCGTTTGATTGCGCTCATGCCGTGCCAAAACACCATCGCCTGCAATACCCACATAATGCCGAAACAGATCCAGCCCATGGCCGACAGCCCCAGCCAGTGCGGCACGGTCAGTGGGGTGAGTGACGGGAAGAACTTCAGCAGCACTAACATCAGTGCACTGGCCGCCAAAAAGGTCTGAATACCGTACCAGGCGAAGGCGATCAGGCCACGGATCACTGCCGGAATATTGGCACCGAACACGCCGAAGGCCTGACGACAAATCACCGCATAAGGTACGCCCGCCTGCTGGCTCGGTCTTGCCACCAGATTGGCGCAAATCTGCACGATACAGATCCCGCATAACAGACAGAGCAGCACCTGCCAGCTCGACAGGCCGAGTGTGAAGAAGCTGGCTGCCACCACGTAGCCGCCCATGCTGTGTACGTCCGACATCCAGAACGAAAATATGTTGTACCAGCTCCAGTTTTGATGGCGTGTCGGGGCTAAATCATCATTGCATAGCCGCGGGCTGTAATGCGGTTTGATAATGCCCGCGCTCATTTCCGGCGAGGCACTGGCGGAAGAGATTTCCTGATTTGGCATAAATCGTGCTCCTGTCATAAATACCGTGTCGAAAGAGGGAAGCCGCAAAGGCGGCGATCCAAAAAATAAAACCGTCACGGAAGCAGTGCAGGATCCAGGCCATAATTGATTTTTTGTATACAATAATTGAGTTTCACGTATATGATGAATCATTCAAACGGCTCACCATTGAAAACCGGAGTGGCAGCAATGACCAGTTGGAACGGGCTGAATACGGCCTATTTTACCGAGGATAAGGACGATCACATTTACAACGCGCTGGTAAAATCGATCGTTGAGCATCAGCTTTTGCCGGGCAGTAAATTGCCCGAAGAGGCGCTGGCGCAGGCATTTTCTGTCAGCCGCACCGGCATTCGCCGCGTACTGCAGCGCCTTGCTGCGGTGCAGTTGGTCACCTTGCTGCCCAAACGTGGTGCGCACGTCACCACGCCGGATGCTGATGAATCGCGCGATGTGTTCTCCACGCGAAAAATTTTGGAATGCGCCAACCTGCCGCAGGTGATCGCCCATTGCCAGCCACCGCACCTGGCGGCGCTGAAAACGCTGGTGGAAGAAGAGAAACGCGCACATGAAGAGCGAAACGGCGCAGCGGCGATTCGCCTTTCCGCCGCTTTCCACGTCCAGTTGCAGGCGATTTCGGGCAACAAAGTGCTGACCGAAGCGGTATCACAACTCACCTTGCGATCCTCACTGGCGATTGCCGCCTGGGGCGCACCGTGGCAGCAGGGTTGCCGCTGTACCGATCACGACGACTTGCTCGATTTGCTGCGAAAGCGCGATGTGCAGGGGCTGACCGACAGCATGGCACACCATTTCGAGCACATTGTCGCCAGCCTGCGCTTCGAACCGCATCACGGTGAAACGCCGGACTTTATGCAACTGTTTGCCGGACACGCGGCTCAAACCCATAAGGAACCAGGTTAATGTCCACAACCTCGCGACCACTTTGTATACAACTGATCAACCCCAATACCAGCCTGGCGATGACCGAAGTGATGGCGGCGACCGCCCGTCAGGTGGCCGCGCCGGGCACCGCCATTCTGGCGGTATGTCCGGCAGAAGGTGCGCCGTCGATTGAAGGCCATTTTGATGAAGCCATTGCAGCCATCGGCGTTTTGCAGCAGGTGAAAGCCGGGCGCGATGCGGGCGTTGACGGGCACATCATTGCCTGTTTCGGCGATCCGGGTTTACTGGCGGCACGCGAACTGGCGCGTGCGCCGGTGGTGGGTATTGCCGAAGCGGCTATGCACATAGCGACTCTGCTGGCGACGCGGTTTTCTATTGTCACCACGTTGCCGCGCACCTTGACCATCGCCCGGCATTTACTGCATCAGTACGGTTTCGAACGGCACTGCGCCGCGCTGCACGCCATCGATCTGCCGGTGTTGTCACTGGAAGACGGCAGCGGGCTGGCACAGCAGAAAGTGCGTGAGCAGTGCATCGCGGCGAAGAAATCCGACGGCAGCGGGGCGATTGTGCTGGGTTGTGGAGGCATGGCGGATCTGGCGCAGGAACTGACGCAGGAGCTGGGGATCCCGGTGATCGACGGCGTCAGTGCGGCGGTGAAAATGATCGAGTCCCTTGCGGCACTTCGCCTGACCACCAGTAAGCACGGCGATCTGGATTATCCGCTAATCAAGCCGCTCTCCGGCCGCTTTGAGAATCTGAATATGAGGGATGACTATGTCTGATATCGATTATCGCTTCACTGAAAACTACCCGCGCGACTTGATTGGTTACGCCGGTCGCCCGCCGCACGCCAACTGGCCGGGCAACGCACGCATCGCGGTACAGTTTGTGCTTAATTATGAAGAGGGGGGTGAGAACAACGTCCTGCACGGCGACGCCGGTTCCGAGCAATTTCTGTCAGACATTATTGGCGCTGCCAGTTTCCCCGACCGACATATGTCGATGGATTCCCTCTACGAATACGGTTCACGCGCCGGTTTCTGGCGTATCCACAATGAATTCCAGAAACGCGGCCTGCCGCTGACTATTTTTGGTGTCGCCATGGCACTGGCTCGTAACCCGGAGGTTGTCAGCGCCATTAAAGCCGCCGACTACGACGTGGTCAGCCACGGCTGGCGCTGGACCCATTATCAGGACATGAGTAAGGCGCAGGAAGCGGAGCACATGCAAAAAGCGGTCGCCATTCTCACTGACTTGTTCGGTAAAGCCCCGCTCGGCTGGTACACCGGCCGCGACAGCCCGAACACCCGCCAGCTGGTGGCGGAATTCGGCGGATTCCAGTACGACAGCGACTACTACGGCGACGACCTGCCGTTCTGGACTCCGGTTAAACTGGATTCCGGCGAAGTGAAACAGCATCTGGTTATTCCTTACACGCTGGAAACCAACGACATGCGCTTCGCTTCTCCACAGGGTTTCAACACCGGCGAGCAGTTCTACACCTATCTGAAAGACAGTTTTGACGTGCTGTACGAAGAGGGTGAAACCAGCCCGAAAATGATGTCGATAGGCATGCACTGCCGGATCCTGGGGCGACCAGGGCGCTTTCGGGCGTTACAGCGGTTTCTCGATTATGTCGAATCGCACGACAGGGTTTGGATCTGCAGGCGGCAGGAAATCGCAGACCATTGGATCAAACATTTCGGTGTTTGATTCCGATTTTTAAATTCAACTTCAAATTCAACTTCAACTTCAACTTCAACTTCAACTTCAAAGTCGTGGGCGTCGGCCCACACCGACCAGAGACCCGCAATCGCGCGGGTCTCTGGACTCTACGCTCTTTTAAAAACAGCAGCTGCGCAGGTCACAATGGCCGTGTTTCAGTGACCAAGACGATAGCCGCAAACTCCGCCGCTCCGCGGTTCTCTCATTGCGGGTTACAACCCGCGAAAAAAGACTCGCGGTTTTCCACCTCTTATTCGACGTCGTTTTGAACGCGGCCGGAGCTTTTTCAAATTCAAAACCGATCTGCTTATCTGCTTATCTGCTTATCTGTTTATCTGTTTATCTGCTTTTGTCTTTTCAAAAAGCCTCGGCCGCATTCAAAAATGTCACCGGCAAGTCGGTGGCGAGACAACGTCTTTACCGTTGGCTCAAACCCGCAGTCGGGAATCGCGGAGCGATGACATTTTGCGGCTATAACAGAGGTACCTGAAACACGGCCATCCCGATTCAGCGATAGCGCGCAGTTTAAGAGCCGGGGATTCTGAAGGGGTGTGGCGATAGACACCCCTTCAGGCCAGTTTGGGTGGCAACCCAAGGTTTTGACCTTGAATTTGAATCGGAATTTAAAAATTAGCAGGTTTGGGCGGCAGCCCAAGATGATGTTAAACCATCAGGCTGACGTGAGCCGCCACAATTTTCCAGCCACTCGGCATCTTCACCCATGTCTGCTGCTGCCTCCCGACCTTGTCGGAGTTCTCGCGCCGAAACTCGGTGCTGGCGACGGCCATGTCATCGCCAAACGTGGCGATGGTGGTGTTGACTAACTCACGGTCGAGGCCCTGCGACGGGCGCGCGGCGCGGAACGCGCGGATAGCGTCGATGCCGTAGAGATTCTCACCCACGCCGTAGCGTACGGTGCGTGGATCGTGCCAGAACAACTCGTCAAGCACGTCGGTGTCGTTGCTGATCAATGCCTGTTCATAACGGTAAAACGCCGCATTCATTTCGGCCAGAATCGCCGGGCGGTCGATGTTATCTGTTTTCATTCTGCGTTCTCTGGTTAATTTATGCTGTCACCGGTGAGGTAAATACCTTCACCAAACCCTGTTGCTCGAGTGCCCAGGCGGCGCGCAGGCACAGGTCTTCCCTCCATGGTGGGGCGATCAGTTGTAAACCGATCGGCAAACCGCTGGCGGTTATTATAGGTACCGACACCACCGGTAAACCAAGGAAAGAGATCGGCTGCGTCAGCATTCCCATGCTGGCGCGGGTGGGCAGGTCGGTATCGTTAATGCGAATGATGTCCTGACCAATCAACGTAGCGCTGCATGGCGTGGACGGCGCGATCAGAATATCCCAGTGTTCGAACAGCGTTAAAACCTGCTGCTGGAACTGGTGGCGAAAACGCTGCGCCTGAACATACCACGCGGCGGGGATCATCGCCCCGGCTAATAAGCGTTCACGTGATAATGGTTCGAATTGTCCGGGAATTGTGCGCAGTAGCGGTAAATACTGGTTGCCACCTTCGGATGCGGTGATCACAAACGCCGCCGAGCGGGCCAGTTCGGCCTGTGGCATCTCAACCTCTTGCTGCGCCTCCAGCGCTTTTGCCACCTGTTGCACGGCGGCTTTGGCATCCTCGTCACACCAGGTGGAGAAATAACCGCCGAGCACCGCAGCGCGCAAGCCCTGCTGGCCGCGCGTCAGTCGGCTGAAGGTTTCAGTGGTGGGTTTATCGGCCTGAAAGGCGTCATGCGGGTCGGTGCCCTGCATGGCGTCATACACTTGCGATAAATCAGCAGCGCAGCGCGCCATCGGGCCGATATGGTCCAGACTGGCGACAAACGGCTGGCTGCCACTGCGAGAAATCCGCCCGAAGGTGGGTTTCAGACCGAGAATACCTGAGAGCGACGACGGTACGCGGATCGAACCGTTGGTGTCACTGCCCAGCGTAAAATGCACCAGACCGGCGGCCACGGCGGCGGCGGAACCGCCGGAGGATCCCCCGGCAATACGGCTGATATCGCGCGGGTTACGCGTTACGCCATAGTGGCTGTTTTCGGTGGTGAAACCGTAGGCGTAGGCATCCATATTGAGCATGCCCGAAAGCATCGCCCCCTGGCTGGCCAGGCGCGACACCGTCCAGGCATCGGTTTTCGCCACCGGATTACTGCTGTTGAGGCTGGCCCCGGCCAGTGTCACCTCGCCGGTTACATCGAGCAGGTTTTTGACCGCGTAAGGTATGGCGGCCAGGGGCGGTAAAGTGCCGCCGCTGGCGCGCAGCCGGTCAATTTTCGCCGCTTCGCACAGCATCCGGTCGCGGGTGACGTGAGTGAAGGCGTTAAGCGTCGGATCGCTCTTTTCAATGTTATCCAGCGTGGCGCTGGCGATTTCGCTGGCCGACACGTCCCCGCTTTGCAGCGCATGATGCAGCTGGCTGATCGTCAAATCTTCGCAGGATTTCATGCTCTATACACCCCGGCAATTTCAAGGCGCGAGTCCAGCGGCAGCGCCATCAGCGGCTCTGCCATCTGCGCGATGCGGCTAAACTGCACCAGCACTTCCTGACGACGTGCGTCGTCGAGCTCCAGCCCGAGCACGGCTTCCATCTGGCGGGTATAGGCGGCCCAGTCGGTTACGGTCGTGCCCTTTGTCATGTTTTTTATTTCAGTCATCCTGTTTCCCCTGTCAAAAATAATCAGAATCCGGCGGCGCTGCCGTTACTGCGTGGGTCGAACGCGCCTTCGAACATGCCGTTGGTATGGCGCACGATAGCCCCGGCGTGGCCGACGGCTTCGCTGAAGTCAGGCAGTATTTCAACGTCATGACCCCGCTGACGCAGCCCGGCCAGCGTGGTGTGGGCGAAACGTCCTTCCAGTTTTAGTGAGTCCGAGCTTTCACCCCAGGTGCGGCCGAGCAGCCAGCGCGGGCCGCTGATGGCCTGCTGTAACGACTGGCCCTGCACCACGTGGCGGATAAACACCGCCGCCTGCGTTTGTGGCTGGCCGTCGCCGCCCATCGAGCCGTACACCAGGGTGCGGCCATCGTATAAACGGGCGGCGGCCGGGTTGAGCGTATGGAAAGGTTGTTTGCCCGGCGCCAGCGCCAGCAGGTGGTCGGCGTCGAGGCTGAATGACGCACCGCGGTTTTGCCACAGCACACCGCTGCCCGGCAGAACTACGCCGCTGCCAAATTCGTGATAAATGCTCTGAATGAAGGAGACTGCCAGCCCGCTGCTGTCCATCACGCCCATCCAGACGGTATCGCCGGGGCCTTTGCCCTTGCCCCAGTCGGCGGCGCGGTGCGGGTTAATTCGGGTGGCGAGGGCATCGAGATAGTGTGGATCGAGCAGGCTTTGCGCGTCCTGCGTCATCATTTTCGGGTCGGTAATAAAGCGGTCACGCAGGCCGAACGCCAGCTTGGTGGCTTCGACAATGCTGTGGATCGTGGCGCTCTCATCCATGGTTGCCAGCGGCAGGCGGTCGGTCAGGCCAAGGATCGCCAGCGACACCAGCCCCTGCGTCGGCGGCGTCAGGTTGAACACTTCGCCCTTGCTGTGTTGCAGGCGAAGCGGTGTACGGCGTTGCGGTTGGTACGCCGCCAGATCGGCGCGGGTCACTGGCATCCCGAGTTTTTCCATATCGGCGGCCATATTGTCGGCCAGTTCTCCGCGATAAAAACTCCCCAGCCCATCCTCGCACAGCATGGATAACGTCTGGGCCAGCTGCGGCTGGGTAAAGCGGTGTCCGGCACGCGGCACTTCGCCGTTCGGCAGAAAAACGTCGGCGAAAGATCGAATATCTTTCAGCTCATGCTGTTTAGTGCGGGTGGCCGCCTCCTGCGAGGCGGTAACCGGAATGCCGTCGGCGGCGTAGCGGATGGCATCGCGCAGCAGGCGCGACAGCGGTTTTTGCTCGCCACCCAATTCCACGGAGACGTTCAGCGCTTCCTGCCAGCCGCCCACAGTACCGGCTACGGTCAGTGCGGCTTTTGGGCCACGGTGTGGTATATGGCTTTCACCGGCGTAGAAATCGAGCGTGGCGTGGGTTCCGGCGGCACCGCTGGCGTCAATGGCCACCGGGTTACCCTGCGGCGGGACAATCAGCCAGAAGCCGTCACCGCCGAGTCCGTTCATGTGCGGGTAGACCACCGCAATTGTCGCGGCGGCGGCGACCATGGCTTCAATGGCATTTCCCCCTTCGCGCAATACCGCCAGCGCGCTTTGGCTGGCGAGATGATGAGGCGTGACCGCCATACCAAGCGGCGAACTGTTACTGTTGATCATGCATGACACCTTTTTTGTTTGTGCGACGCGTGCAGGGAGTGCGTCTTATGGCTGTCTTCGTCATAAGAGCAAGCAAGAGGTGTTCCAGATTGGCGGAGAATGGCTATTTTTGTGAATAATTTGTCTTGTAATGATAAGTAGGGCGCATGGTATGTTGCGCTGAAACGTTGGTTACAGAGAGCGGAAGAGATGAAACAGATTGATGAACGCCTGCGCGAACACTATCCGGCGCTGACGCCGCAGGAGCAGCGGGTGGCGGATTTTATCTTCGCCAATATCGATGACCTGATGAGTTACAACAGTGCAGAGCTGGCGCGGCTGAGTCATGTCTCCAAGGCTACCGTCAGCCGGTTGTTTAAACGCCTTGGTTACCCGAGTTACCGCGATATGCGCGATGAAGTCCGCACCCTGCGCCAGAGCGGGATGCCGCTGACCGACAGCCGTGACGCCGTGCAGGGCAATACGCTGTTGTCGCGCCACTATAAGCAGGAGATGGCCAATCTGACCCAGTGGATTAACCAGATTGATGAGCCGCAGTTCAGCGCCGTGATCGCCGCGCTGAGCCAGGCGCGTCAGGTGCGTCTGCTCGGTTTTCGCAACAGTTATCCGGTGGCGCTGCACCTGCGCCAGCAACTGATCCAGGTGCGGCCGGGCGTGATGATGATGCCGCAGCCGGGCCAGACGCTGGCCGAAGAGCTGGTGGATCTGACAGCGCAGGACGTGGTGATTTTTGTGGCCTTCCGCCGCAGGCCGCGCATGGCAAAAACTATTCTGGCGCAGTTACAGGCACTGGGCGTGCCGGTGCTGCTGATTTGCGAACCGCAGGCGCAGGCGCTTACCCCGTTGGCGACCTGGCATCTGGCCGCACCGCTGGACAGCGTGTCGGCGTTTGACGCCTACTCGGCGGCGATGAGTCTGGCGAATCTGCTCAGTAACGCCTTGTTGCACGACATGCTGGCGTCAGGCCGTCAGCGCATTCACCAAATTACTGACCTCTACAGCGACCTCGACGAACTGGAACAGCGCTAAGCCGCGCCTTTTTGGTGCTACCGCCCATTTTTAGTGCGCACTCTGCCCCCTGAATGCCCTCTGCATGCCCGGTTATCCGGGCAGTGTATTCGGCCTATCTCCCTGGATGACCCTGTAAAACGCGACTTATCTCTCATTTCATCTGCGGCACTCGCTTTGGCACATTAGTTGCAGAAAGCTTATTAAAAGAATCTATCGTTTCACAAACTCAATCACCGGAGATAATCTATGAACATGAACAAACGGCTGTTGGCATGGGCGGGTGCGGCACTGCTGGTTTTACAGGCATCCGGCGCGATGGCCGATCAGTTGCAGGATATCCAGAAACGCGGCGTGCTGCGCGTGGCGATCCCGCAGGATTTCCCGCCATTTGGCTCGGTCGGTAAAGATCTGCAACCGGAAGGTTATGACATCGACATGGCGCATTACCTGGCCGACAAAATGAAACTTAAGTTGCAGCTGGTGCCGGTCAGCAGCGCCAACCGCGTGCCTTACCTGCAAACCGACAAAGTGGATCTGGTGATCTCCAGCCTTGGTAAGAACGCCGAGCGGGAAAAAGTCATCGACTTCAGCAACGCCTATGCGCCGTTCTTCCTCGGCGTTTTTGGCGCCAAAGATGACAACATGACGGCGCTGACTGGCCTGTCCGGTAAAACGGTTGGTGTAACCCGCGGCGCGGTGGAAGATCTGGCGCTGACCGATGTGGCACCGAAAGATGCCAAAATTCAGCGTTACGAAGACAACAACACCACGCTGTCGGCCTATCTGTCCGGTCAGGTGCAGTACATCGCCACCGGCAACTTAGTGGTCGCGGCCATTGCCCGCCAAAATCCGGCCAAAGCACCCGTTTCTAAAGTGATGCTGAAAGACTCCCCATGTTTTGTTGGCCTGCGTAAAGACGAACCGGCGCTGAAAGAGAAAGTGAATGCGCTGATTGCCGAAGCGGTAAGTGACAAAACGCTGAACACGCTTTCTGAAAAATGGATGAAAGCGCCACTGCCTGCGAATCTCGGTTCCTGAGCAGGATAGGGGAGAAGCGACATGACCTATCAGCTGAATTTTCTCGCGCTGTGGCCGTACATGCCGGAGCTGCTGTCCGGCTTGTGGACCACCATCCAGCTGACAGTAATGGCAACGGTTGGCGGCATTGCTATCGGTATCTGCGGTGCCGCCATCCGCTGCGGTAATAATAAAACGTTGCGTACGCTATGGGGCATTTACGTCGAAGCCATTCGTAATACGCCGTTTGTCGTACAACTCTTTTTTATCGTGTTTGGCTTGCCGGGCATGGGGCTGAAAATGACTGCCGGGGAAGCGGCGCTGCTGGCGATGCTGATTAACCTCGGCGCCTACAGCACTGAAATTATTCGCGCCGGTATTCAGGTGACGCCAAACGGCCAGTGGGAAGCGGGGCGGGTGCTTGGCCTGACCCGCCGCCAGACCTTTTTGCGCGTGGTGTTACCGCCGTCGCTGAAACGTATTTATCCGGCGCTGGTCAGCCAGTGCATTATCGTGATGCTGGGTTCTTCGGTGGTGTCGCAGGTCTCTTATGAAGAGCTGACCTTCGCCGCCAACCTGATTCAGTCGCGCACCTTCCTGAGCTTCGAGGTGTATCTGGTCACCACGCTGTTCTACCTGCTGTTGTCGGTGGCGATGCGCCAGCTGCTGCTGTTCGCCGGACGCCGTTTGTTTGGGAGCTACAGCTGATGATGACTTTTACCGACTGGGACATCGTGCGCAACCTGCTGCTGGCGGCGCGCTGGACCATTTTACTCTCGCTGACCGCATTTATCGGCGGCACGCTGGTGACCCTGCCGCTGCTGCTGATGCGCCTTGGCAAACGCCGCTGGCCGACGCGTTTTGTGCGTCTGTACTCCGAACTGTTTCAGGGCACACCGCTGCTGATGCAGCTGTTCCTGGCTTTCTTTGGTCTCGGCCTGTTCGGTATCGACGTCAGCCCCTGGACCGCCGCTGCGCTGGCGCTCACCTTCTACACCAGCGCCTATTTGGTGGATATCTGGAGTGGCAGTATCGACGCTTTGCCGAAAGGCCAGTGGGAAGCCTGCCGCTGTCTGGGCCTCAGTTTTGGCCAGACCTTATGGCGCGTGGTGGCCCCGCAGGCGCTGCGCATCGCCATTGCGCCGACCGTGGGTTTTTCCGTGCAGGTGATCAAAGGCACCGCGCTGGCGTCGATTATCGGCTTCGTCGAACTGACCAAAGCCGGAACGATGCTCAATAACGTGACCTATGAACCGTTCAAAGTCTTCGGGCTGGTGGCGCTCGGCTACTTCCTGATGTGTTATCCGCTGTCGATGTACAGCCACTACCTCGAGAAATCCTTGCGTGGAGAGACAAAATAATGCCGCTTATTACCATTAATCAGGTACAAAAATATTACGGGCAGAACCATGTACTCAAAGGCGTGGATCTGGATATCGACGGCGGCGAAGTGATCTCCATCATTGGCCGCAGCGGCTCGGGTAAAAGCACCCTGCTGCGCTGCATCAACGGGCTGGAAGGGTATCAGGACGGCAGCATCAAACTCGGCGGCATGACCATCACCGACCGCGACTCGCAGGCGCGTGACATCAGCCGTTCGGTCGGCATGGTGTTTCAGAACTTCAATCTCTTCCCGCACATGACTGCACTGGAAAACGTCATGCTGGCGCCGCGCCGCGTGCTGGGGAAATCCGCCGCCGAATGCCGCGAACTGGCGGCGCAGATGCTGACCAAAGTCGGCCTGGCAGATCGCATGGATTATTACCCGGCCAATTTGTCCGGCGGGCAGCAACAGCGCGTGGCGATTGCCCGGGCGCTGGCCATGAACCCGAAAGTGCTGCTGTGTGATGAAATCACCTCGGCGCTGGACCCGGAGCTGGTGGGCGAAGTGCTGAAGGTGCTTGAGCAGCTGGCGAAAGAGGGCATGACGCTGGTGCTGGTGACGCACGAAATGAATTTTGCCCGCGAAGTGGGCGACCGCGTGGTGTTTATGCATCAGGGCACCGTGTGGGAACAGGGCGAAAGCCGGGCGTTGTTTGCCAATCCGCAAACCGCCGAACTCAAACAGTTTATTGCTTCGGTCAGAGGGCTGGCCGACGCCTCTGTCTGAAGCTGAAAAACCGCATTCCAATGTAAGGATTAATCATGCTGGATATTACGACACTCGGACAAATCAACCCGCCAACCCGTCTGCTGATGGGGCCGGGGCCAATCAACGCTGACCCGCGTGTGCTGCGGGCGATGAGCAGCCAACTGATCGGCCAGTACGATCCGGTGATGACCGGCTACATGAACGAGGTGATGGCGCTGTATCGTGCGCTGTACAAAACCGACAATCAGTGGACCTTCCTGATCGACGGTACGTCACGCGCCGGTATCGAAGCGGTGCTGCTGTCGGGCATTCGCCCCGGCGACAAAGTGCTGGTGCCGGTGTTTGGCCGTTTCGGCCATCTGCTGTGTGAAATCGCCCGCCGCTGCCGCGCCGAAGTGCACACCCTTGAAGTGCCGTGGGGCGAAGTGTTTGACCCGCAGCAGATCGAAGATGCCATCAAATCGGTCAAACCGCGCTGGCTGCTGACCGTGCAGGGCGACACCTCCACCACCATGTTGCAGCCGCTGGAACAGCTCGGCGAGATGTGTCGCCGCCACGGCGTGCTGTTCTACTCCGATGCCACGGCCTCCTTCGCCGGTAACCCGATGGAAACCGATGCCTGGGGTCTGGACGCCGTCTCCGCCGGTTTGCAGAAATGCCTCGGCGGCCCGTCCGGCAGTTCGCCGGTCACCATCAGCCCGCGTTTTGCAGAGCAGATCCGCCGGCGTAAATGTGTCGAAGAAGGGATCCGCACGGCTGACCACGCTGACGGCGACGAGGAGATGATCTACTCCAACTATTTCGATCTCGGCATGATCATGGATTACTGGGGCCCTGAGCGTCTGAACCACCATACCGAAGCGACCAGCATGCTGTTTGCTGCCCGCGAATGTGCCCGCGTTATTCTCGAAGAAGGTCTGGATAACAGCATCGCACGCCACAAACTGCACGGCGGCGCGTTGCTGGCCGGTATTCAGGGCATGGGGCTGGCGGTGTTCGGCGACCTGAATCACCGTATGAATAACGTGCTCGGCGTGGTCATTCCGCAGGGCATTCATGGCGAACAGGTGCGCCAGATGATGCTGAACGATTTCTCGATTGAGATCGGCACGTCGTTTGGTCCGCTGGCGGGCAAAATCTGGCGTATCGGCACCATGGGTTACAACGCGCGCAAAGACTGCGTGCTGCAAACGCTGGTGGCGCTGGAAGCTGTGCTCAACCGTCTGGGCTTTGCGTCGAAATACGGCGCAGGCGCACAGGCCGCCTGGGATCATTACGCAGGAGGTCAGTAATGGCAGAAGCCTTTACGCTGGCCGCGGTTTCCGCCAGCGCCGCCCGGGCGGCAGAGCGGGTGATGGCGCGCTGCGACGCACTCGCAGCCATCAGCGAAACGCCGGGTCAACTGACCCGCGTGTATCTTTCGCCTGAACATTTACAGGCCAACCGTCTGGTGGGCGAATGGATGGCGGCCGCCGGGATGCGCGTCTGGCAGGACAGCGTCGGTAATATCTGCGGGCGCTACGAAGGGTGTGATCCTTCCGCGCCTGCGTTGCTGCTCGGTTCGCATCTCGACAGCGTGCGTAATGCGGGGCGTTACGATGGCCCGCTCGGCGTACTGACCGCGTTGGAAGTGGTTTCGCATCTGCATCAGAACGCCATCCGCCTGCCGATGGCGGTGGAAATTGTCGGGTTCTGCGACGAAGAAGGCACGCGGTTTGGTATCACACTGCTCGGCAGCCGTGGGCTCACCGGCACCTGGCCTGCTGACTGGCTGGAGCGCAAAGACGCGCAGGGTATTTCCGTCGCCGAAGCGATGCTCCGTGTTGGGCTGGAGCCGCTGCACATCGGCGCGTCACAGCGTGCGGTCAGCGATTTTTGCGCCTATCTGGAATGTCACATCGAGCAGGGACCCTGTCTGCAAAGCGCGGATATGCCGCTCGGCGTGGTCACTGCGATCAACGGCGCACGCCGCCTGAACTGCCGTTTCACCGGCCACGCCGGCCATGCCGGAACCGTGCCGATGGGCCAGCGTCAGGACGCTCTGACCGCCGCCGCCGAATGGACGCTGGCGATCGAGAGCATGACCACCGCCAGCGGTCATCATCTGGTCGCGACCGTCGGCACGCTGGAGTGCCTGCCGGGCGCGGTGAATGTCATTCCGGGGCAGGTAAAACTGTCCCTCGACGTGCGCGGCCCGCGTGATGAGGCGTTATGCGCACTGCTGAAAGTCTTGCTGGCGAAAGGCCATGAGATTGCCGCCCGGCGTGGGCTGACGTTTGATGCCGAGCAGTTTTACGGCATCAGCGCGACGGAGTGCGACCAGGGTTTACAGCACCGTCTGAACCAGAGCGTCCTACAGTTACAGGGGCGGGCGATGTCATTGCCAAGCGGTGCCGGGCACGACGCGATTGCTATCGCCGAATGCTGGCCGGTCGGCATGCTGTTTGTGCGCTGTAAGGACGGGATCAGCCATCACCCTGATGAGTCCGTCACCGCCAGCGACGTCGCGTTTGCGGTGCAGGCGTATATCAATACGGTGCTGAGTTTCGACGAGGGGCATTTATGACGCTCGATGAATTTAATGCGCTGTCGGAATTCGAGGCGGTCGCGCTGCTGCGCCCGTTGGTTAATCTTCCTGCCTGGGCAAAACAGGTCAGCGATGGACGGCCCTATTCCTCCACGGAACGGTTGATGCAGTGCGCAGAAGCCGCCTGCCAGCACTGGCAGGCGCAAGACCTGACCCAGGCGCTGGCGGCCCATCCGCGTATCGGTGAACGTGCTGCGGGATCCAGCAAAGAAGCACAGCTTTCACGGGGCGAACAGGCGACGCTAAACATCAGCCATCAGCAGGTTATCGATGCGCTGCGCGATGGCAATTTGCGCTACGAGCAGCGTTTCGGGCAGGTGTTTTTGATTCGTGCCAAGGGGCGCAGCTCGCAGGAGATACTCGAAAACCTGCAACGGCGGTTATTGAATTCGCCGGAAACCGAAGATCAGGAGACCGCGCAACAATTAAAAGAGATCACCCTGCTGCGCTTAAAGGAGATATTTCAATAATGACTAAGATCACCACGCATATTCTCGATACGTCATTAGGCCAGCCCGCAGCCAATGTGCGTGTCTGGTTGGAAAAGGTAGACGGCCAGAACATCACCCTGATGGGTGAAACGCAAACCGATGCCGATGGCCGTGCTGCCAAATTAACGCCGGAGCCGGTGGCGTCAGGCCGTTACCGGCTTTGCGCGGATATCGGTGCATATTTTGCCGCCACCGGACGGGAGACGCTTTATCACTCGGCGATCATCGATGTGATGATTTCCGGCGAACAGGCGCATTACCACTTGCCGCTGCTTATCAGCCCCTATGCCTATTCCAGCTATAGAGGCTCTTAACTTCCACCGTTTCAGCCCATCAATAAATAGGGTTGTTTCAGCCGCACGCTTTTGGTCAGCGCGACGTGGCTGACGTCCCGCTCCCCGTTACACTGGCGGACCTGTTGCAGGAACGCCATCAGCAGCGGGTTAGGGCGTTCGCGGCGCGACTGTAAATCAGGCTGGGCCTGAATGCCGACAAAGAACGGATGATCATGCAGTTCGATGGCGTCGGCGCTCTGGCCCATCTCATCGCTGCCGCTGATGCGCAGACCGGCCACGTGCAGTTCATCCAGCAGTTGCAGGTTCAGGCTCCAGCGCTGGTTATAACGCAGGTTGGCTTTGCTGCCCAGCCACTGTTCGATACGGCTGCCCGCTTTGCTGTACATCCACTGATTGCCGAGCCGCTGTTGCGGCGGATTACCCAGCGGCAGGCTGGTTTGCAGCGTATTCAGTGTGGAAGGGCCATGCATCACCACGCGGTCCTGCCCCAATACCTGCTGGCCCAGCGCGGCCACCATCAGATGCATCCCCTGATTAATTCCCAACAGCGGTACGCGGTGTTCCAGCGCCCAGGCGGCGACTGCCAGCTGTCCGGCCAGCGGGTTTTCCCCGGTGCTGTTGAGCACGCCTGGCAACAAAATACCGTCGACGTCAAACAGCGTGCAGTCGAGCTGGCTGCCAATCAGGTTTGGCGTGACGTAAACCACCTCAATGCTCAATGCCAGTGCATCGGTAGCATCTCCCAGTGCAGCGAGCATCGCCGGATAGCTGTCGCGGTGCTCGGCAACATCACCGACTAACGCCAGGCGCAGTTTTTTTCCGGTGCGCATCACTGGCTGGGAAACCGACCCGAGCGCCCAGCGCCCGAAGGCGTCGCGCGCCCAACCATTGCTGCGTATTTTGCCGGTGGTGGTGTCTTCGAGCTGGAACTTATTTTGCTGTTTTACCACCCGCAATGACTCCACCGTGATGCCATTTTCTGCGGCCAGTAGGGCCAGTTCCTGGCTCATCGGCTGCGTGGAGGGCACCACGATATCTTCTCTTAATGCGCGCTTTATCAAGGTGTTAAGGTCTGATTCTGCACCCGCATCGCGTCCGGTCAGGCGTTCAAGCCACACCAGCCCGCTGGTCAGTTGATGCCCCTGCGCGGTGACGTGCTGACGCGCATTGGCAAAGCGTTTTGCATCATGAGTGACGGGCAGGTGACACAGCGGCAACGCACGCAGTTCAGCAAGTATCGCGGCCATCGCACCGTACAAAGCCGGTTCGGGCGTGGGGTGAGCAATAAAGGTGATCGTCATCAGTAAGCCTCTGTCAGATGTTTTAGCGGAGGGATTTAATGCAAGAAGCGATCCAGAGTGCGCGGTGGGTTTGTAAAACGCGGGGCCGGTTTACCCTCTGTTCAGAGGTTTTACGGCGATAAAATCATTCAGTGAGTTGATAGTAAAAGACATTTATCCGGGAATATTAAAGATAAGTTTTCGTGCGCAGAAAAGAGGCTGAAATTGATTCGGCCTCTTTGTTATGTTTTATGCTGGATAATCTACGATCTTCATTGTGTTAAAACTATTGGTTTGCGATACGGTAAAGTCACCGTAATTCCCTAAATTATCAAGGATGCGGAAGGTCAGTGGATTATCGAAGGTATCACTCAATGGATTATCAGTCAGCGCTGCTGAAATCCTCGTGAAGGTAACCTGACCGGGATAATTATTTACGGTAATATCGTAATTATCTATTGCCGTGGCGGACTGAACGCTAATAGTCTGCGTTTTATTTGCATCCAGCGGCCATGCATAAAGCTGTTGTGTGCTGGCAGGTGTGTTTCTCTGTGCAAAAATATTCATTGAACCGTATCTCCATTCCACCGCCACGATAGGGTTTCCATTTTTCAGACTCAGATAATAGTTATCCTGGTCAATGGTTACACCATCGGGATATTTCGGAGAGTCTGAAGTGTTTTGCTGTGTAAAACTCACGTCAGCAAGTTTATAACGCGAAGGCGCAATACCCAGGCACTGTATATGGCTATCAAACTCGGTGGAGTGAGTTGATACAGTACTTTCGTCCGGGAGGAGGATCATGGCTCCAATAGATACAGGGGTTTCTACTACTGTGGTCACCCAAAAACGGAACGACTGGACATCACTGAGTGGCCCTGGTGTGGTAGTTAATGTGTTATCCGCCAGTGTGTGAGTATAGATATTTTCTATTTCACTGATGGACCAGTCATAGCTGAATCGGGCAGCATTATTATAATCGATAAGATTTAATTTGTTTTTATCAAATTCGGTTAATTTAACCGGGTAGCCATTTTCGTCAACCACCTTAATATCGACGATGATCTCAGCCTGCATATTTCCATTAGCAAGGATTTCCACCGGCGTTGCCCCTGATGGCGTTCTTACGGAAAATATCTCTACTTTGCTCCAGGTTGATCTTGACATGGTAATACCTCTTTCTCAATGGAATTTAGGTTAATTGAATTTGTGTTAAACTCGCCGTTTAATATGGTTTTCGAAAAGAGGTTTTGCACATCATTTGTAATAAATTATTTTAATGATGTATTTTAAATGGCGTTTTTAAATAATCTATTATTTCTAATTTCATAGAGTGGCTGTGTTATATCGATTTTGCACGTTTACTTTTTCTTCATTTCCTTCCTGTTTTTACAACCCGAAAAACCTGAAGCTTGCAACACAAAAGGCCATGTGGTGATGAGCTTAAAGCGCTAAGCTCAGCGCAGATTGTTCTCATAACCCATTAAGGAAGCATCATGTCAGCATCACTTTACGGCAGCACAGCAGCGCAGTTTGTTCGTGGTTTACATAATCTTTCAGCATTGCTGGAGAAAGGCGCGGCCTGGGCTAAGGAAAGCGGAACATCGGAAGAGAGCGTACTGAATACCCGTCTGGCGGAAGATATGTACCCGCTGATGCGTCAGGTGCAGATCGTCAGTGATATGTCGAAAGGGGCGGTGGCGCGTCTGGCTGGGGTGACACCGCCAGCGATGGAAGACACCGAAACCACGTTTGCTGAACTGCAGGCACGTATCGCTAAAACCATCAGCTTTATCGAAAGCGTTAAACCCGAACAGCTGGACGGCGATGATTCACGCCCAATCACCGTTAAAGGCCGCAATGCGGAGCATAACTTTACGGCTCACAGCTATGTGATGAGCTTTGCCATCCCGAACTTCTATTTCCACGTCACCACCGCCTATAACATCCTGCGTCATCTGGGCGTGAAGTTGGGGAAATCTGATTTCCTCGGCGAAATTAAATAATATTGCTTCTTCCCGGTCAGTTTCCTGGCCGGGGATCTTTCTTATTCCTGATGCGAAAAACTGTCAGCATCGCGCCACGCCGGGAAAGCCTCGCGGTATTGTTGTAAGGCTTCCAGCGAGAGTTCAGCGCTCAGCACAATGGCCGCCCCCGGTTCTGCGCGAGCCAGATCTTCACCCTGCGGGTTGATAATCACGCTGTCGCCGCTGTAATGATGGCCATAATCGTCATCCCCGACGCGGTTGCAACCGGCCACATAAGCCTGATTTTCAATCGCGCGGGCGGTAAGCAGTGCCGACCAGTGACGGCTGCGCGGTGCAGGCCAGTTGGCGACGTACAGCGCCAGATCGTAATCTTGCTGATTGCGTGACCACACCGGAAAACGCAGGTCATAACAGACCTGTGGCAGAATACGCCAGCCGCGCCACTCGACGATTTCACGCCGTTTCCCCGCCACATAATAGTTGTGCTCACCGGCCATGCGGAACAGGTGACGCTTATCGTAAAAATGCACTTTTCCCTCTGGTTCAACCAGCAGGAAACGGTTCACTGCGCCGGTTTCTGTGGTCAGCGCCACGCTGCCGCCGACCAGCGCATTCAATTCTTTTGCCCACTGGTGTAACCACTCAATCACCCGGCTTTCTGGCAGGGCGCGGTCCGGCGCCTGCATGGCGAAGCCGGTGGTGAACATTTCCGGCAGAATAATCACATCACGCCCGGTCAGGGCAGGCAGCAGACTGTCGAAGTGAGCGAGGTTAGCCTCACCATCCAGCCAGACTAAGGGTTGCTGTAACAGGGAAAGTTTTAAAGTTGACACAGGCGCTCCGCAGCGGCGTCCAGCGTGGCTTCCTGTTTGGCAAAGCACAGCCGGATCAATTTATGGGGGAAGGGCGCGGCACAAAATACTGACATCGGAATGGCCGCCACACCGACATGTTCGGTCAGCCAGTGGCAGAAGGCAACATCATCGAGATCAGAAACATCGCTGTAATCGACCAGCAGGAAATAGGTGCCCGCACCCGGCAACACTTTCAGGCGGCTGTTGGCCAGCCCCTGCGCCAGCCGGTCACGTTTAGCCTGATAAAACGCGGGAAGTTCCTGCCAGTGCTCAGGGTGTTCACGCAACATATCGGCCAGCGCCAGCTGAACCGGCGTGGTGATAGAAAACGTCAGATACTGATGCACTTTGCGCAGCTCTGCGCTGATAACCGCCGGTGCCACGCAGTAACCCACGCGCCAGCCGGTCATATGGAAGGTTTTGCCGAAGGAGGAGACCGCAATGGCGCGCTGGCGCAGTTGCGGGTGGCGCAGCACGCTGGCGTGGCCCTCTTTAGCGAAGCAAATGTGCTCGTAGACTTCATCACTGAGTACGAAAATATTGCGATCTGCAATGCGCAGCCACAGTTGCTCAACGTCGTCATGGCTCCAGGCGGTGGCCGACGGATTGTGCGGCGTATTGATGATCACCAGTTTGGTGCGATCGCTCAGGTTATCGGCGAAGGTGGCCCAGTCGACTTTAAATTCGGGCGGTTGCAGCTGGATGCGTTTCATCACACCGCCTGCCAACTGGACGGCCGGTGCGTAGCAGTCGTAGCTTGGGTCAAATGCCACTACTTCATCACCCGGCCCGACCAGCGCGGTGATGGCGATGTACAGTGCTTCAGTGGCCCCGGCGGTAATGGTGATGTCGCGGGTGGCATCCGGCGCGTAGCCGTAAATCTGTTCGGTTTTGGCCGCAATGGCTTCGCGCAGTGCGGCGGTGCCGGTCATCGGTGCGTACTGGTTTGCGCCCTGGCTGACATGATGGGCCAGCCGCTGTTTCAAAAAGTCGGGACCGTCAAAATCAGGGAAGCCCTGCGACAGGTTGATGGCGTTGTGCTGCTGCGCTAAGGCACTCATCTGGGTAAAAATCGTGACGCCTGACGCGGGAAGTTTGCTCTGGGGAATTAACGCTGCTGTGCTCATAGCGGGGCCTGTCTTGCGGACGTATGTTGCTCACGATGATAACACGATGTTAAGATTTGGCAATCGAGACGCTTAGATGGCTAAATGTCATTATCGTCTAATTAATCGCTAGGCTTTATATAGGTTTTCATCTTATCTCTCTGCCGCACTGGGCAAGGCTTGCAAGGATCATCATGTCAGAAAATAGACAACTGGGCGCATTGACCGCAGCCTGTCACTGGATTGGTCAAAAGGGCTGGAGCCCGGCGACCGGCGGTAATATGTCGGTGCGCGAGGGTGAGGAATATTGCCTGATCAGCGAATCCGGCAAAGATAAAGGCACGCTCACCGAACAGGATTTTCTGCTGGTGGAACTGGAAAGCGGCAGGGCCCCCGGCGGGCGCAGACCGTCGGCGGAAACCGGCCTGCATACGCTGCTGTACCGCCTGTACCCGCAGGTTGGCGCGGTGCTGCACACGCATTCTGTGAATTCCACCGTGCTGTCACGCGTCGAGCGCAGCGGTGGAGTGGTGCTGGAAGGCTACGAAATGCAAAAGTCACTCAGCGGCCAGACGACGCATCTCGACCAGGTGGTGATCCCCATTTTCGATAACAGCCAGGACATTGCTGCGCTGGCGCAAAAAATTGCCGCCAGCGCAGAAAAAACGCCACTGCAATACGGATTTCTGCTGCGCGGCCACGGCCTGACCTGCTGGGGCAAAGACGTCGCCGAAGCGCGCCGTCATCTTGAAGGGCTGGAGTTTTTATTCCAGTGTGAACTGCAACGCCGACTGCTGGAGGCTAAATGATCCGCGCGATTATCACCGATATTGAAGGCACTACCACCGACATCCGCTTTGTGCATCAGGTGCTGTTCCCCTATGCCCGCGAACGTCTGGCCGAGTTTTTGCGTACCCAGCATGAACAGCCGGAGGTGGCGGCGGCACTCGATGCACTGCGGGCTGAAATTGATCGCCCGCAGGCCAGCGTGGAGGCGCTTACCGAAAAGCTCTACGCCTATATGGATGGCGATGTGAAGTCCACGGCGCTGAAAGTGTTGCAGGGCATTATCTGGCGCAGCGGCTATGAAAACGGTGATTTTCGTGGGCATCTTTACCCGGATGTTGCGCCGCAATTGCAGGCATGGCATCAGCAAAATCTGCGGCTTTGCGTGTATTCCTCCGGCTCGGTGGAGGCACAAAAACTGTTGTTCGGCTACAGCGACGAGGGCGACCTGACGCCACTGTTCAGCGATTATTTCGACACCCGCGTCGGTGCCAAACGCGAAACAGAGTCTTACCAGAATATCGCCGGGCAACTGATCCTCCCACCGGAAGATCTGCTGTTCCTCTCGGATATTCGCCAGGAGCTGGACGCTGCCCGCTTAGCCGGCTGGCACACCTGTCAGTTGATCCGCGATGACGCCGATACATTAAGCGATCATCTGCAGGTTAATCGTTTTGATCAGATAGCCTTAGAAACATTCTTATAAAGAGGGTTGACCATGAGTGCTTTGACTATTTTTAGCGACCAGGATCCTTCCGCGCCAATCTGGCACAGCCGTGACGGCGGGGAAATTGCAACGGAACTGAACAAGATCAACGTGCGTTTTGAGCGCTGGCAGGCCGACCGTGAGCTGGGTGACAACCCGCAGCCTGCGGATGTGATCAGTGCTTATCAGCATGAAATCGACAAGCTGGTGGCCGAGAAGGGCTATCAGAGCTGGGATGTGATCAGCATGCGCCCGGACAATGAACAGCGCGAGGTACTGCGTACTAAGTTCTTGTCTGAGCACACGCACGGCGAGGATGAAGTGCGTTTCTTTGTCGACGGTGCCGGGCTGTTTTGCCTGCATCTGGAAGGCAAAATCTTCCAGATCCTGTGTGAGAAGAATGACCTGATTTCTGTTCCTGCCAACACCCGCCACTGGTTCGACATGGGCGGTTCCCCGTCGTTTACGGCGATTCGCCTGTTCGATAATGTCGAAGGCTGGGTGGCGCATTTTACGGGCGATAAAATCGCGGATGAATACCCGAGGCTCGGGGAGTAAGCCTTTTAGAAAGGCTTTTAAATCTTTTTAAATTCTCAAATTCAAATTCAAATTCAAGGTCGTGGGCTCGCCGCCCACACGGGCCCAAAGGAGGTTTAAACGAACCTCCTTTGGAATCCTGCGTTTTTTTAAAAACAGCAGCTACGCTGGTCACAATGGCCGTGTTTCAGGCACTTCCGTTATCGCCGTAAAATGTCATCGCTCCGCGATCCCCGGCTGCGGGTTCGAGCCAACGGTAAAAACGTTGTCTCTCCACCGACTTGCCGGTGACATTTTGAACACGGCCGGAGCTTTTTAAATTCAAATTCAAAACTAGAGCTATCTTTATCTTTTAAAAATGCCTGGGCCGCGTTCAAAACGACGTCGAGGGAGAGGCGCAAAACCGCGAGTCTTTTTGCGCGGGTTGAAGCCCGAACTGAGAGAACCGCGCAGCGGCGGAGTTTGCGGCTATAACAACGGTGACTGAAACACGGCCATTGTGACCAGCGCAGCTGCTGTTTTTAAAAGAGCCGGAGATTCTTAAGAGGCGCGGCGATAGGCGCCTCTTAAGGCCAGTTTGGGTGGCAACCCAAGGTCTTGAACTTGAATTAAAAAGCGAGCTCCGGACCGTAACCCGAAATCCGCCCGGTGTGGGCCGACGCCCGGTGTGGGCCGACGCCCACGACCCTGACCTTGAATTAAAAAAGCGGATTTCGGACCGTAATCCGAAACCCGCCAGCCAGTTTCAATGGCAGCTCAAAACCATCAGGTCTTAGCGAGCAGCGTCCTTCCCATAGTTAGACGAACGCGGTCCATACAGCATGCCGTTTGGCGTGCCAGCACTGAGCAGGCGGCTGCCGGTCAGTACAGCGACGTCATGGCTCTTATCCGTCATGGTATTGGCGATTTGAGTGACGGCAGCCTGAACCAGCAGGCCAATAATACTACCGTTGTTGTTATTTTGGTCTTCATTGCTGGATGCGGTCGCGGTACCGCTCCACAACAGTTTACCGTTGCGTAAATCTACCAGCTTGGCGTTAGCGGTTACGCGGGTATCGCTGGAGATGACTTTATAGCTGCTGCCGTAATCGGTGATATCGATATACAGTGCGGCGTCGGCACCGAAGATTTGACGCAGTTTCGCGACGTTAACCGCGCGAATGTCTTCCGGCGATGTCATGCCGTTTTGTTTGAAGGTTTCGTCAACGACGGCAACCGGGAAAACGTAATAACCGTCTTCAGCCAGTGGCATGGTGATCACAGATGACACACTGTGACTGGCATTGATATCAGGAGAGTGGTTTACCGGTGGCAATACCAAAATGGATTTGGGTTTGCTCTCTTTAAACGCGGTGTAATCGTAAGAAACCGGTTTGGCACAGCCGGTTAATACCAGTGTGATCAGCGCTGCGCTCAGCAGGAATAAACGTTTCATTTTATGCTCCCTTTATTTTTTTTCAGCAGGAAGTCCATATATGCCGCTGACTCTGGAAATAATGTTTTCTCAGTATTGAATTCCTGGAATGCCTGATCGGTATGACCGGTATTGGCGTAAAGTAATCCAAGCTGCGCGTGCAGACCCGGTGGTACCAGTTTGTTGGTCGCGCGGGATTTTTCAATGGACTCTTTCAGTGAGGCAATTTGCTGCTCTGGCCCTACTTTGTCACTCTGATAATATTGATAAACCGTCGCCTGATATTGATCCCAGTTATAGACAGTTTTAGGATGACTTGCGCAGCCCGCTAATAATAACGCCAGGGTAATAAGTCCGCCTTTCATCCACGTACTTTTGTTTTTACTCATGCTCATTTTTATAATATCCGTATATTAATTAGCAGGACGCCATGCGCCGCTTTCGATTCCATTAACCAGATTATTCACCGCTTCGCGGATCGCGAGATCGAGAACCTTGCCGTTTAATGTGGAGTCATAACTTGCCGTGCCGCCAAAACCGATAACTTCACGGTTGGACAGGCTGTATTCGCCCGCGCCCTGTGAGGAATAAACCACTTCTGACGTCTGCACATTGACGATATTCAGGTTGACTTTGGCATAAGCGATTTGTTGCTTGCCGCGGCCCAGAATGCCCCACAGCTGGTTATCGCCCACTTCTTTGCGGCCGAATTCGGTCACGTCGCCGGTAATGATGTAATTCGCGCCTTTCAGCGTTTGTGCTTTACCCTTGATACCCGCTTCTTCTTTGATCTCTTCCATATTGGTGCGATCGAGAACGTTGAAGCGCCCGGTTTGTTGCAGGTCAGTCACCAGAATGGTTTTGGACTGATTACCCAGACGGTCGACACCGTCAGAGAAAATGCCGCTCATATAGCTGGAGCGGTTATCAAATTTACCCACCGCAATAGGGCTACGTGGGCCATTATATTGCGTATTATAAGAGGCCACTTTCGCCACCGCTAAAGTCCGCGAAGACTCCGTCGCACAACCACTCAGTGTTGCCGTAGCAACCAGCGCAATTAATAGTGTTTTTCTCATGTACCTATCCTTTGTCCACGTCGTTTTTTTTATTTACCTGCAAGAGGGGTTTCACGTTTTGGTCTGATTAAGCGTAAAGGCCCCGGGTGTTTATCGGCCTATTAATGGAAAACATTAATGTTTAATTAAAGGAATTAATGCCTGCGGAATAAATCGGCCTTTGCATAAAACAGGGAGTGCACAGTGGCAGGAAATGCTATTTGAGCGAGGTGATTATCTTTGTGGTATTTAATGTGGTTTAAAAATAGCCAAAAAAATACTTTTCACTAAATGTTGTTAACATTTTATTAATAATCCCCAGCGGGGCGGGTGAGAGATTTCCCGCCCCGCTGTGATTATTTTAAGGGAGTCTGGAATATACCTTGCTGGACTTGCGCGGGGCTGACTATGCCGATATCCAGCACCCAGCCGCTAATTAACGCGGCAGGTGTAACGTCAAACGCCGGGTTATAAACCTTAGCATCCAGCGGTGCCCATTGCACTGAGCCAAAGCTGCCGGAGACACCGGTGACTTCGCGCGGATCGCGCTGTTCGATGGGGATGGCGGCCCCGTTCTGGCAGTGCGGATCATGGGTGGTGTGGGGGGCGGCGACATAAAAAGGGATGCCGTGGAATTTCGCCAGCACCGCCAGGCTGTAGGTGCCGATTTTATTGGCGACGTCACCATTGGCGGCGATACGGTCAGCGCCGACCCAAATGGCATCGACGCTGCCCTGCGCCATTAAACTGGCGGCCATCGAGTCACAAATCAGCTGATAAGGGATGCCCAACTCGCCGAGTTCCCAGGCGGTTAAACGCCCGCCCTGTAACAACGGGCGCGTCTCATCGACCCACACCTGTTCAACGTTACCTTGCTGATGGGCGCGGGAAATCACCCCCAGCGCGGTTCCCACGCCCGCCGTGGCCAGCCCGCCCGTGTTGCAGTGGGTCAGCAGGCGGCTACCGGGTTTTACCAGCTTCGCGCCGTGGTCGGCAATGCTGTTGCACAGTGCGCGGTCTTCATCCACCAGCCGCAGTGCTTCGGTGACAAGAGCAGGAACGAAATGGGTTTGTGTCAGCACGGCCTTCATGCGGTCCAGATTATTCATCAGGTTGACGGCGGTCGGGCGGGATTCACGCAGGGTGTCCAGCGCCTGATGCAGCTCGGGTTGAGGCATTCCCCCTTCGGCCAGCAGCGCCAGCAACAGACTGGCTGAAAGGCCAATCAACGGGGCGCCGCGCACGCGCAGGGTGCGGATATGGTCAACCAGCGCGGCAACATCCGGGCAGGGACGCCAGTCGGATTGCTGCGGCAGTGCCTGCTGGTCGAGGATCCACAGCTGGTTTTCTCGAACTCGTAAACTGGTGGTTGTGAGATTTTTCATTGTTGGTTAAACCTTTGTTGCCCAGTTGCATCTGTTTGCTTATTCTGCCAACATGCTTGACGGATGTATAGACGTCTGGACGTTTTATTAAGCATTGAATTTGAGAGGTCGCGATGTCCCGCTATTACACGTTTACTGCTGCAGATGCCGTTGAATATGCCCGTCAGTTTGGCGGTGTTGAAGACCCGCAATCTCTGATTTCCGCTGACGAAATTGGCGACGGCAACCTGAATCTGGTGTTTAAAATCCGCGATACGGCGGGTGTGAGCCGGGTGATCGTCAAGCAGGCGTTGCCGTATGTGCGCTGTGTCGGTGAGTCCTGGCCGCTGACGCTGGACCGGGCGCGTATTGAAGCGGAAACGCTGGTCGCGCACGGTAAATTCGCACCACAGCACACCGTAAGAGTACTGCATCACGATGCGGAACTGGCGGTGATGGTGCAGGAAGATCTCTCCGATCACGCCATCTGGCGCAGTGAACTGGTGCAGGGCAAACATTACCCGCAGGCGGCCAGTCAACTGGGTGAATACCTGGCGCAGACGCTGTTTCACACCTCAGATTTCTACCAGAACGCCCAGTTTAAGAAAGCCGAAGTGGCGCGTTTTACCAACCCTGAACTCTGCCAGATCACCGAAGATCTGTTCTTCACTGATCCTTACGTTGATCACGAGCGCAATAATTTCGATCCTATTTTGCAGCCCGACGTTGACGCGCTGCGTGCTGACAAACCGCTGCGGTTGGCGGTGGCGTCACTCAAACACCGTTTCCTCAGTAAGGCCGAAGCGCTGCTGCACGGCGATATTCACAGCGGTTCGATTTTCGTGGCAGACGGCAAGCTGAAGGCCATTGACGCAGAGTTCGGCTATTACGGCCCGATCGGTTTTGACCTTGGTTCGGCAATGGGCAATGTGTTGCTCAATTACTGTGGTTTGCCGGGGTTGGTGGCAGTGCGCGAAGCGGCGGATGGGCGCGAGCAGCGCCTGAATGATTTACGTGCGCTGTGGCTGAGTTTCTCCGAGCGTTTCCTGCAATTGGCGCGTGATGAATCACAGGATCCGTCACTGGCTGAAGAGGGCTATGCGGAGCAGTTCCTGCAACAGGTATGGCATGACGCGGTGGGGTATTGCGGCGCTGAACTTATCCGCCGCACCATCGGGCTGGCGCACGTCGCGGATCTGGATAATATCAATGATGACGCCATGCGCGCCGACTGCCAGCGCCATGCGCTGAGTCTCGGGCAGAAGCTGATCCTGACCGCCGGGCAGATTGACGATATTGAGTCACTGATTGCCCGCATCCGTCAGTTCAGCTAAAACCGTCTGTTTCCTGTATAATGCCCGGCTTCGAGGTGCGAACATTATTTAGGGTGTAAGCCCGGTGGCATTTCCTCGGTTTACTCCATAACAGGAACACAGAATTATGATGCATAACGACGTCTTGCGCAGCGTGCGCCACATGCTGAATGTAAGCGAAGGCCAACTGATTGAGATCCTCAAAACGACCGGCACGCCAGTCAGCCCGGACGTGATGTCACGCTATTTGAAGAAAGACGACGAAGAAGGCTATATGGAAGTGCCTGACGAAGTGATGGCGAACTTTCTGAATGGCTTGATCACCTTCAAACGTGGCAAAGATGACCGTTTCCCGGTGCCGGAAGTGGAAAAACACGTGACAAATAACATCATGCTGAAGAAACTCCGCGTGGCGTTTGAGCTGAAAACTGAAGATATGCTGAGCGTGTTGGCTGCAGCAGACTTCAAAATGTCCGAAGGCGAACTGAGCGCGTTTTTCCGCAAAGAAGGCCATAAGAACTACCGCCCATGCGGCGATCAGGTTCTGCGCTATTTCCTGAAAGGCCTGACTACTCGCGTGCGCCCCCAGACGCAACCGCCAACTAAAAAAAGCCAAGTGCGATAAGTGCTGAGTTGTCCGGGGCTCTGTAAGACTGAGATACACGGGGCGACCACGGGGTAGGGCGTTCCTGCGGAAACCCTATCCCCGTGTTTCCCCTAAAATCCGGCATGATCAAAAAGCCCAAAGAAAAAGCCTGAGTGTGTATCGCACTCAGGCTTTTTTGTTTATTAATGACAGGACCGAAGATCAGGCGGCTTCAGTGTGGCGCGGTTTGGCCTCTTTCTTCACTTCCTGTTGCGGCTTTTTTGCCGCCAGTTCATCCGCTTCAAACTCATCGACGTTAATCGAACGCAGACGGCTCTCTTCGGCGCGGCTTAGAATGCGGGCTTCGTCAGGGGTCAGGTGACCGGCATCGAGGCCTTTCTGCGCCAGAATATCCAGACGGGTGAAGGAGAGTTTTTTGCCCATCGCATCACTGAGACGTTTATGTACCGGCTCGGCGGCGATGATATCCGCCAGTGCCGCCTCCAACTGCCCAATCGGGTTATGTTCGCTGGCTTCGAAGAACTGACCACGACCAATGCGGCTGCGGGTGGCGGACGGCACTTGCAGAATGCGCGCCAACTGGTGGTCTAACTGGTCAGACGGCGCAGCATGTGCACGGCCCAACGGGAAGATCACCAGACGCATGACTCCGGCGACAAGGCGGTTCGGGAAGTTGCGCAGCAGGTCGTCGATGGCGATCTCTGCCTGATTCAGACAGTCCTGCACACCCCAGTGCACCAGCGGTAAATCCTCTTCGTGACGGCCTTCTTCCTCATAGCGTTTCAGGGTGGCGGAAGCCAGGTACATTTGACTCAGAATATCCCCCAGTCGCGCCGAGATACGTTCACGGCGTTTCAGGCTGCCGCCCAGGACGCCCATCGAGACATCTGACAGCAGCGCCAGGTTGGCACTCAAACGGTTGATGTACTGGTAGTAACGCGCCGTGGCGTCTTTAGCCGGTGTTGCACTGGTACGGCCATTGGTCAGCCCCAGCCAGAAGCTGCGCATTTTGTTGCTGCCGACGTGGCCGATATGGCCGAACAGTGCACGGTCAAAATCTTGCAGGTTATTACTTTCCGCCGCCGCCATTTCACGCAGTACATATGGATGGCAGCGGATCGCGCCCTGGCCGAAGATGATCATGCTGCGGGTCAGAATGTTGGCGCCTTCTACGGTGATGGCAATCGGTGCGCCCTGATAGGCACGGGCCACGAAGTTGCTTTTACCGAGCATAATGCCTTTACCGCCGGTGATGTCCATGGCGTCCATCACCGCACGCTGGCCGCGATGGGTACAGTGGTATTTAACGATAGCCGACAGCACGGCGGGTTTTTCACCAAGCATAATGCCGTTGGTGATAAGCGTGGCGGCGGCATCCATCACGTAAGCATTACCGGCAATGCGCGCCAGCGGCTCTTCGATCCCTTCCATTTTACCGATCGGCAGTTTGAACTGACGGCGGATATAGGCATAAGCGCCGGTCGCCAGCGCCAGCGATTTCAGGTTACCTGTGGCATTGGATGGCAGGGTGATACCACGGCCAACCGACAGACATTCAACCAGCATACGCCAGCCCTGACCGGCCATTTTTGGGCCGCCAATGATGTAGTCGATAGGCACGAAAATGTCGTTACCGCGTGTCGGGCCATTTTGGAACGGCACATTGAGCGGGAAGTGGCGATGGCCGATTTCGACACCTTGGGTATCGGTTGGGATCAGCGCACAGGTGATGCCGAGCTCAACGGTTTCACCCAGCAGGTGATCCGGGTCTTGCAGTTTAAACGCCAGGCCGAGCACGGTGGCGACAGGCGCCAGCGTAATGTAGCGCTTGTTCCAGGTCAGGCGCATCCCCAGCACTTCTTTGCCTTCCCACTGGCCTTTACACACGATACCAACGTCAGGAATGGCACCCGCATCGGAACCCGCTTCCGGGCTGGTCAGTGCGAAGCATGGAATTTCCAGACCCTGCGCCAGTCGTGGCAAGTAGTGATCTTTTTGCGCGTCAGTCCCGTAATGTTGCAGCAGTTCGCCCGGGCCGAGGGAGTTCGGTACGCCGACGGTGATCGCCAGAATGCCTGAGATACCAGCCAGTTTCTGCAATACGCGGGCCTGAGCATAAGCGGAGAATTCCAGGCCGCCGTACTCTTTTTTGATGATCATCGCGAAGAAGCGGTGCTCTTTCAGGTACGCCCACAGCTCTGGCGGCAGGTCAGCCAGTTCGTGGGTGATTTCGAAATCATTCGCCATGCGGCAGGCTTCTTCCACCGGGCCGTCAATAAACGCCTGCTCTTCATCAGTGAGGTGCTGTTGCGGGTAATCCTGCAACTTTTTCCAGTCCGGCGTGCCGCTGAACAGATCGCCTTCCCACCAGGTGGTTCCGGCTTCAATGGCCTCTTTTTCCGTGCGTGACATTTCAGGCATCACTTTACGAAAGGCGCGCAGGGCCGGAGCGGAGAACAGTGAACGGCGCAGTGCCGGAATGTTGAACGGCAACAAAATGATCACCAGCGGCACCAGCAGCCACAGCGTCCATAAATGAATGGCGCCCATGGCGGCGGTAAAGGCCACGACCACCAGGCTGCTCAGTGGCAAGTTGACGCGGTGATAGAACAGCACACCGATGATAACCAATAGGGCGACAATGCTAAGAACCATCATGATAAAGCTCCTGAGTTGTAGGAGGTCTGACCTGTTAGGTGGATGTATTGGTTTTAGTCCAGGTCCATTTCTTTATCAATACATTTACATCTTAATTACAACTTGGCTCACAAACCGACAGCACGAAGGGCTAAAATCAGAAACTATCCGATTCATTACCCCTTCATGGCTTCTCGGTGTTTCGGCGATCCGTTACACTGCGAGACGGAACATCTTATTGCTGCAAATGGACATAAAAAGAGGCTGCCATGTACCAGGATATTATCCGTAGTGAACTGAACGAAGCTGCTGACACGCTGAACAAATTCATCAGCGACCCGGCTAACATTGAATCAATTCAACGTGCTGCCGTACTGCTGGCGGACTCCTTCAAAGCCGGTGGGAAAGTCATTTCCTGCGGCAATGGCGGGTCACACTGTGACGCTATGCATTTCGCTGAAGAGCTGACGGGTCGTTACCGTGAAAATCGCCCTGGCTATCCGGCAATCGCTATTTCTGATGTCAGCCATATCTCCTGCGTCGGTAACGATTTCGGATTTGACCATATTTTCTCACGCTACGTGGAAGCGGTCGGTCAGAAGGGCGATGTGCTGTTTGGTATCTCCACCTCTGGTAATTCCGCCAACGTCATCAAAGCGATTGAAGCCGCGCGTGCCAAAGGCATGAAAGTCATCACCCTGACTGGCAAGAACGGCGGCAAGATGGATGGCTCAGCCGACGTGGAAGTCCGCGTACCGCATTTTGGCTTCGCCGATCGCGTGCAGGAAATTCATATCAAAGTGATTCATATCCTGATTTTACTGATCGAAAAAGAGATGGCGAAAGCCTAAGGCTTTTGGCTTAAAGGAGGCTGGTGATGTGCGAATTGCTCGGGATGAGCGCTAACGTTCCTACTGATATCTGTTTCAGTTTCAGCGGATTAGTGCAGCGCGGTGGCGGGACAGGCCCGCATAAAGATGGCTGGGGTATTACTTTCTACGAAGGTAATGGTTGCCGCACCTTTAAAGACCCGCAACCGAGTTTTAATTCGCCCATTGCCCGCCTGGTTCAGGAATACCCGATCAAATCCTGCGCGGTGATTTCCCATATCCGTCAGGCTAATCGTGGTGAAGTGTCGCTGGAAAATACCCATCCTTTTACCCGCGAACTGTGGGGCCGTAACTGGACGTACGCCCATAACGGCCAACTGCGCGGTTACCGCCAGCTCGATACCGGCACTTTGCGGCCGATTGGCCAGACCGACAGTGAATTCGCTTTCTGCTGGTTGCTGCATAAACTGACCGAGCGCTATCCGCGCACGCCGGGTAACTGGCCGTCGGTGTTTCGCTATATCGCGTCTTTGGCTGATGAGTTACGCCAGAAGGGGGTGTTTAACATGCTGTTGTCGGACGGACGGTTTGTCATGGCCTACTGCTCGACCAATCTTTACTGGATCACGCGGCGCGCACCGTTTGGCAAGGCAACGTTGTTAGATCAGGATGTGGAAATAGATTTTCAGCAGCAGACGACACCGGATGATGTCGTCACTGTGATCGCTACCCAACCTCTAACGGGTAACGAAACCTGGAACAAGATTGCTCCAGGTGAGTTCGCCTTATTTCACTGTGGTGAACGCCAGCTGTGATGCCAGTGGGTTCACTTTCACCGGAGCGGTAAGTACATACTTACCTGCGCTGACCACTACATTCGGCGGCGTATGGTTTTTCTGGAAATAATCATAACCAGGTTTCAGCTCGTTCCAGAAACTGATGTACGACGAGTTTTTGTGCGCGACCATGTTGGCGTCAGTCATGCGGAACGGATAGATGCTGATCTGCACGTTACGCTGACCAAGCTGGAAGGCTGCCTGCACGTAAGTGAAAATTTCATCCATATACCGGTCAGTCATCGCGTAACAGCCAATAGACTTGCAGTTGCCGTGGATCATCAGATACTTTCCAGAATAACCCTGAGCAACGTCGTAATCATTCGGGAAGCCGATGTTAATCGCACGATAGAATTTGCTGTCAGGTTTTAAGTGATGCATATCCACACTGTAAAAACCTTCAGGGCTTTTGAAATCCCCTTCACGGCGTTTATTGCCTAATCCACCAGAGAAATCACAAATACCGTAGATGCCAATCAGGCGATATTCGCCCTGAAGTTCGGCATAAAGTTCAAGCTTACGTTCCTGCTTGAAGATTTGAATATAGACGGGGGAGCCTAAGAGCTTTTGCTTAAGTGCCTGATCTACCGGGGCTGGCTCACTGGCGGCCGCTGTTCCGAGGGTAAATAGAGGTAAACTGAGGAGCATCGCAAGTAACAGCGCGATTCGGATCATTCTTCTTCCTGCTATTAAAAAATGCCCGCCATATTTCAAGTTGCAGATCTATTGACTGTCTTGCTGCACTCGAATTACTTAGGGAATAGGTCTGATTATTTTGTCTACAGATACCAGGATCTTTAAGACCGCCACTGATGTACAATCGACACGAAACATGCGTGATTCGCTGCCATATTAATACTGATGATTTTTTTAGCAATGGTGCGGGGAATAATTTCCCTTATAACCTCATAAAAAATGATTCAGGTTATTTTTTGTACACCGAACTGGGCGCAATCCGTGCGATATTCCCGGCGTGGCCGCCGGGAGCATTAACATTAACGCGGGATCTTGGTGAAGTCAGCCGGAGAGTTGACCAGAACGCCGTCGGCACCCAACGTTTTGGCCTGCTGATAATCAGCCTGATCATTTATCCCAATCAAAATAATGTGCGCCTCACCCTGTGAGCGGAAACAATCCATGGCTTCTTTATCCCATTCGAGCGTCGCTTTTGAGCGCGCTTCGCCCAGCGTGTATTTCTCCACCACTTCCACATCACGTTTCATTTCCAGCGCATACCAGCGGCCTTGCTTCTCCGGCTTAATCTGACATTGATGGGCCATAGTGATGTTGGCGAGCGCAGTACGTGTCAAATCACGGCTTTCAAAACGCGGCAGCGTGGCGGGCAGGGCTTCAAGGTACTTTGTATCGGTAGAGTAGATGCGGGTTCTTGCCAGGCTATGCGTCTCTTGCAGTACCTTGTCCAGCGCCGTAGCCATTTTGTCCGGGGCGGCGTCCGGGGTTTTTATGTCGATATAGAAGGTGGTTTTTGGAAAAGCTTTCAACACGCTTTCCAGCGTGGGAATACCGATATTTTTGCCGCGATAGGGATGTGCTTCACCAGAACCGAACGCCCATCCTGCATCCATTTTGGCTAATTCTGCCGCTGTATAATGTGAGACCAGTCCTTGCTGATTCGTGAGCGTTTTCAGGTCTGACGGGCGGTAAAGCACCGGAATGTTATCGCCGGAGAGCTGCGCGGTTATCCAGATGGCGTCGGCACCGTTTTTCAGCGCCAGCGTGATCGCGGGAAGGGTGTTTTCCGGTGCATCGGCAGTCCCCCCTCGGTGGGCGATAATTTGTGGCGCATGGGCAACAGGCGCGGCGAAAGCGACAGGTGACAACATGTAGCCGGACACTAAAGCACTGAGCAATAATCGTTGAGGCGTTTTCATCTTGGCGGGTTCCATTACGTTGAAGAGGAGTCGCGGGCCAATATACGGATTGATTGTTGAAAAAATATTATAGTAATCACAAAAATTGTTTATAAATTAATAATTAATCTTAAAAATAACTTATCCATGCAAATGATGAATGAATGATATTTTGTTATTTTCTTGTTTGATGAATAGAGTGGCGCTGACTTGAATTCCCCGTTTATAGCTGTATACTTATACAGTATCTGTGGGAGGGCTATGCGCAAAATTATTCATGTCGATATGGACTGCTTCTTTGCCGCCGTGGAAATGCGCGACGACCCTTCCCTGCGCGACATTCCGATCGCCATTGGCGGTAGCCGCGATCGCCGTGGTGTCATCAGTACCGCCAATTATCCGGCGCGTAAATTCGGTGTCCATAGCGCAATGCCCACCGGGATGGCGCTGAAACTCTGCCCGCACCTTAAAGTGATCCCTGGCAGAATGGAGGCTTATAAAGAGGCCTCCAACCATATTCGCGACATCTTCTCCCGCTACACTTCCTTGATTGAGCCGCTTTCGCTCGACGAAGCCTACCTCGATGTTTCCGACACCACCTCATGCAGTGGCTCGGCCACGCTGATTGCGGCAGAGATCCGTCAGGCGATTTCCGATGAAATCAATCTCACCGCTTCTGCGGGCATTGCGCCCATCAAGTTTTTGGCAAAAATCGCTTCGGATCTCAACAAACCCAACGGCCAGTACGTGATAACCCCCGACCAGGTGGCTGCGTTTCTGCTGGATCTGCCGCTGAGTAAAATTCCTGGTGTCGGTAAAGTCACGGCCCAACGATTACAGGAGCGTGGTCTGGTAACCTGCGGCGACGTGCAACGTTATGACCTGGCGCAACTGCTGAAAAACTTTGGTAAATTTGGCCACATACTTTGGGAGCGTTGTCAGGGGATTGATGAGCGCGGCGTGTCGCCGGAACGGCTGCGTAAATCAGTCGGCGTCGAGCGCACGCTGGCGGAAGATATTCACCGTTGGGAAGAGTGCGTGGCGCTGATTGAACGTCTCTTCCCTGAGCTGGAAAGGCGCCTCGGTAAAGTTAGCCCGGAACTGCGCATTGCGCGGCAGGGGGTAAAGCTCAAGTTTCATGACTTCCAGCAGACCACGCAGGAACACGTCTGGCCTGTGCTCAACAAAGAAGATTTACTGAAAGTGGCGCGGGAAGCCTGGGAACAGCGGCGTGGCGGGCGGGGCGTGAGGCTGGTGGGCTTGCATGTGACGTTGCAGGATCCGCAGATAGAGCGGCAACTGCTGCTGCCCTGGGAATAAATCACCGTCACCTTTCTTAAAGTTTGATCACATCATGAGGAAATGAAGGCCTTCGCTTCCTCATGATTAAAAATCAGTATTTACATTCTATTAAGAACCGAGGTCCGTCTACGGAAGGGGGAATGTACAACGGATACGGCAACATATCCTCAGAAAACAGGTTTGAAACCAACTCTGGTTAGTTCCTTTAAAGTCATGTTTCCTGTAGGACTGTTTTCGCCAAGAGAAAAATCTAATGTTTGAATACAAGAAAAGTATTTCGACTTAATTTCAGGGGGGATGTGCTCGTATCCGCCTTTAATATAATCGTGAACTATTCCTTTTTTTACTTCTTTATCTAGAGTATTTAACACTCGCAGAGTAAAAACAAGACCAAAATCTACAGGGATTATATCGCCACTCTCATTTTTTATAAAGTTGCCTGGGTTAGGATCACCCATAAAAAAAACTTTGCTATACATATTTTTTACCCCAGCAGGGACTTCTGAAAGTGCAGGGGGGGGGTCCTTTTACAAAGGGCATTTTAATGTGTTTGTCTATAATGATTGCATCGGAGGAAATCCTACCGGTTATTTTATAATACTCATTACACATATTTACTTCATGGGTGGCTGCATTGATATTAAAATTTTTTATTTTTTTTATGATAAGATCACCATCTCTATAGACATCCCCCCTTGTTCCCTTACCAATTAACTGCAAATTATCGTTAATATTATTAACAGGGCCAACAGGGCCAACAGGGCCAACAGGGCCAACAGGGCCAACAGGGCCAACAGGATGAGCAGGATGAGCAGGGTAAACCGGGTGAGCATGGCCACTTTGTATTAATAGTTTATTAGCATTATCTTCCCACGCACTGATCTGATTTTTAATAAAAGATTCACTTTTCGAGCTCTTAATTTCTTTGAAATGCTTAATTAATCGGGAAACACTATTGTGGTTGATGTTTCGTACATCAACTTCTTGTCCAAAAATGAAATTGGCTTCACCATGTTTTAAATCATACTGGATACTTACTACATTGATCAATTTCATTAAGGATTTATTTGACAGGCTGTTATTGTTTTCTTTTTTTCTAATGGCACTTTGTAAACAATCAAGGTGCTGGTTTATTTTTTCTTTGAAAAAAAACATTCTATTAGTCCTTTAATATGGTTGTTTAACATCAATGATATTGACGTCATCAATATTATCAATGCCATCAATGTAATTAATGTCATACTGGTAAGTCGAAAGCTTCGATAATATAACATGAGCTTGTGGGGTTATTTCAATAGAGGACAAAAATAAAGGTATAAATGGACTTTGATTTCACCCACCATGAATAGACAGGTGTTAAGCGAGTATATCCAATAAGAGATATCAGTGTAGGTACGGCAATGAAAGTTAGCTTATGTTTTAGTGAACATAGAACTAATGACTTTCACTGCCGCTTTCTATTGGATCACACTAAAAAGTGATTAACCAATTTAAAACAATTACTTACGCTCAGGAATCGCTTTCAGCAGCGCCATCAGCAACTGCCAGTAAAGGCCAACGCTTTCGATATGAACCTGTTCGTCTGGCGAGTGTGGCCCGGTGATGGTCGGCCCGATGGAGACCATGTCCATGTTCGGGTACGGTTTTTTGAACAGGCCGCACTCCAGACCGGCGTGGATCACCATGATGTTCGGGGTTTTATCGAACAGCTGCTGGTAAGTTTCACGCACCAGCGTCATTACCGGTGAGCTTGGCTCAGGTTTCCAGCCAGGGTAGCTGCCTTTCGCCAGTGTCTTCGCGCCCGCCAGTTTACCGAGTGAATCCAGCATGCTCACCACGTACTCTTTACCGCTGTCGATAAGCGAACGGATCAGGCTGTTGATCGCCACTTCGTCATCTTTCATGGTAACAACGCCGACGTTCAGCGAAGTTTCGACCACGCCTTTGACGTCGTCACTCATGCGGATCACGCCGTTAGGTGTCGCGTTGAGCAGTGCAATGAAGCCGTTTTGGCTTGCTACGCTCAGTGCTGTGGCTGGGCTTTCAGTCGCTTCAACCACCAGGGCGATTTTCTTCTCAACCGCTGACAGTTCAAACTGAAGGGTAGCCAGGAACTCCTGCGCCGCCGCTTTCAGTGTGTCAACGTTGCCCGCAGCAACTGCCAGCGTCACGATAGCTTCGCGTGGGATCGCATTACGCAGCGTGCCGCCGGTAAAGTCCAGCAGGCGCAAGCCGAGGGTATCTGCGTGCTCTGCCAGGAAACGCGCCAGCAATTTGCTGGCATTGCCAAGACCCAGGTGAATTTCAGCGCCGGAGTGGCCGCCTTTCAGCCCTTTCAGCGTCAGCTTCAGCGTGCTGTAGCCAGCCGGTACGGCTTCGCGGGTCAGGGGCAGGGTGGCAGTAAAATCAATCCCGCCAGCGCAACCCATGTAGATTTCGCCTTCGGTTTCGGAATCGGTGTTGATCAGGATCTCAGACTGTAACCAGTTCGGTTGCAGGCCAAATGCACCCGCCATGCCGGTTTCTTCGGTCATGGTCAGCAGCACTTCCAGCGGGCCGTGTTCAACGGAGTCATCAGCAATAACGGCCAGCGCAGACGCCAGACCGATGCCGTTGTCAGCACCCAGCGTGGTACCACGGGCTTTTACCCAACCGTTTTCGATAAACGGCTGAATCGGATCTTTAGTGAAGTCATGAACGGTGTCGTTGTTCTTTTGCGGCACCATATCGAGATGGGCTTGCAACGCCACCGGCTTACGGTTTTCCATACCTTTGGTGGCAGGTTTGCGCAGCAGGATGTTACCGACTTCGTCACGCTCAGCATGGATACCCTTTTCCTGCGCCCATTCAACGATGTGTTTCGCCAGGGCTTCTTCATGGTAAGAAGGGTGCGGAATTGAACAGACTTTGGCAAAAATATCCCACAGCGGTTGTGGCGAAAGTTGAGACAGTTCAGACACTATAAGTCTCCTGTAACAGTCAGCTCAGTCAGATGCTATGTGCAGGTGAATTGATTGAGAAACTGTAGGTTTAAGGTTAATGGATCCCCGCCGATGAATGTGGCGAATGGCCTGACAGAATATCACTTAATCCTAACCTGTGCGCGTGGGCAGGCAGAAAATGCGCGGTTTTTGCGGACTATTGATACCATAACCGCTGGTTTTTGTGGGCCGGACTCACTATAATCCCGCGCAACCTTTTTCCCCCGAATACACCCGTCATACTTCAAATTGCAGATGCGTTGGCTCACCCGAATCCCTGACTTATGTCAGTTCATCGGGATTTGTTCACTTGCCGCCTTTCTGCAACTCGAATTATTTAGGGTTTAAATTTTTAGAAGCCGTCAATTCACTGGCTGGGATACCTTTATGAGCGAAAAATACGTTGTAACCTGGGATATGCTGCAAATCCACGCCCGCACGATGGCAAAGCGCCTGCTGCCGGCAGAACAGTGGAAAGGTATTATTGCCGTTAGCCGTGGCGGCCTGGTTCCTGCTGCTTTACTGGCGCGTGAACTGAGCATCCGTCACGTTGATACCGTCTGCATCTCCAGTTACGACCATGACAATCAGCGCGATATGCACGTGCTGAAACGCGCAGAAGGTGACGGCGAAGGCTTCATTGTGATCGATGATTTAGTGGATACCGGCGGCACGGCGAAAGCCATTCGCGAGATGTACCCGAAAGCCCATTTCATCACCATTTTCGCCAAACCTGCCGGTGCGCCGCTGGTTGACGATTATGTGATCGACATCCCACAGGACACCTGGATTGAACAGCCGTGGGACATGGGTGTTGTCTTCGTTCCTCCTTTAGTCGGCAAATAAATCCTCGTCATCCTTCTTGCTGTCTCGGCGTTGGCTACCCTCGTCTCACCCCAGTCACTTACTGATGTAAGCTCATGGGGATTCGCTCTGTTGCCGCCTGGATACGACTCGAATGATTTAGAGGAAATAGAGGAAATAGAGCATCTCTTCTAAATATCCTCTGAAACGCCCGGTTAATCGTCGGGCGTTTTGCTTTGGTTTTACCAACCTTTGATTTTAACAACAGTCCCATCCCGCTTGACCTCTCCCTTGTCTTCCCGCAACGTACTCCCTATATATAAATGGCAGAATCGCGTTCCCACAGTTTGCAAACGGAGGATATTGCACCATGGCACCCGTCAACCTTACGGAAAAACTGTTCAAACCCACCTTTAAATATCCTGAGACTTCAACGCTGGTTAACCGCGTTCATCATCATTACAGCGACACTTCGCTGCACTCTGCGCTGGAAGGGGATTCTGCGCCCAGCTGGTATCGCACCCTGAACCGCCTGATATGGCTGTGGCGCGGCGTTGATCCGATTGAAGTCGAAGAAGTGCTCTCACGCATTGCGGTGTCGACCTCCAAACACAGCGACGAGCGGCTGCTTGATACGGTGATTGGTTATCGCAGCGGTAACTGGATCTACGAATGGTCACAGCAGGGGATGGTCTGGCAGCAAAAGGCGCAGGAAACAGAAGATGTGAACCTTGCCAGCCAGTACTGGCTTAACGCCGCCAACTTTTATAGCATCGCCGGTTACCCGCATCTGAAAGGTGACACGCTGGCCGAACAGGCCCAGGTGCTTGCAAACAAAGCCTTTGAACAGTCTGCGCTGCATTCACCGTACCAGCTCAAAGAGATCGACTTTGCCATCGAGGGGGGCGCGCCGATCACCGGTTTCCTGCACCTGCCGAACGAAGGCAAAGCCCCGTTCCCGACCGTCATGGTGTGCGGCGGTCTGGACACCTTACAGTGCGACCATCAGCGTTTGTTCCGCGAATATCTGGCACCGCGCGGCATTGCCATGCTGACGATCGACATGCCGTCGATCGGTTTTTCCGCCAAGTGGAAACTGACGCAAGACACCAGTTTCCTGCATCAGCAGGTGCTGGCTAAACTGGTCGATGTCGCCTGGGTCGATGCGACTAACGTCAGCCTGGTGGGTTTTCGCTTCGGCGCGAACGTAGCGGTGCGTCTGGCCTATCTCGAACCCCGCCGGATACGTGCGGTGGCGACGCTCGGCGCACTGGTGCATACGTTGCTCTGCGACACCCAATGTCAGGAAAAAGTGCCTGACATGTATATGGACGTGCTTGCCAGCCGCCTCGGTATGTCGAATGCCTCGGACAGCGCGCTGAAGACCGAACTTAATCGGTATTCTCTGAAAACACAGGGTCTGCTTGGGCGCAGGACTTCCACCCCGATTTTAGCGGCTTACTGGGAAAGCGATCCCTTCAGCCCTAAGGAAGAATCGAGGCTGATTGCGGATTCTTCAGCGGATGGCAAACTATTAACCATCAAATCTGAGCCGCTTTTTCGCAACTTTGACCGTGCTTTGCATGAGATTTGCGACTGGCTGACGGCGAGAATGCGATAACTTAATAGTTGCTAATTCTTAACGTTTTGCTACAACTGATGGCTTACATATGGAGGTTGTACTATGACGTTACCAAGTGGTCATCCTAAAAGCCGGCTAATGAAACGTTTCGGTACTTTGGGACCCTATATCCGTGAAGGGAAGTGCGAGAACGATCGTTTCTTCTTCGACTGCCTGGCAGTCTGCGTGAATGTGAAGCCCGCGCCCGAGACACGTGAGTTTTGGGGCTGGTGGATTGAACTGCAAGCCGAAGTTGAACGTTTTACTTATGTTTATCACTTTGGATTGTTTGATAAAGACGGAAACTGGAAAGCGCAAAACATTAAAAATGCTGAAGTTCGGGACAGGCTGGAGACCACGCTGCGCGGTTTCCACAAGAACCTCAACGCCATGATTATTGATATGTCATTAAGGTTGGAGCCTGCCGAAGATTTTGTCGGCGAACCTTTAAAGCTGTCAGCCTGACATTTACGCTTTACTCCGCATAAGCTCCGCAATGTTGCGTTATGCCTTTGGGCATAACGCTTCTCTCCTTTTCCAAAGACAACAGCCCATCTCTTCATTTAAACTCTCATCAATATTTCTATTTTAAACGGCAGAATGATTATGAGTGGCAGCCAAACCTTGGTGGTAAAACTGGGCACCAGCGTGCTCACCGGCGGCTCACGTCGCCTTAACCGGGCTCACATCGTTGAGCTGGTTCGTCAGTGCGCGCAGCAACATGCGGCCGGGCATCGCATCGTTATTGTGACGTCTGGCGCGATTGCCGCCGGGCGCGAACATCTGGGCTACCCCGAACTCCCCGCCACTATTGCCTCCAAACAGCTGCTGGCCGCCGTCGGGCAGAGCCGTTTGATTCAACTGTGGGAACAGCTGTTCTCTATTTATGGCATCAACATCGGCCAGATGCTGCTGACCCGTGCTGACCTGGAAGATCGCGAGCGGTTCCTCAATGCGCGCGACACCATGAATGCGCTGCTCGATAACCACATCGTGCCGGTAATTAACGAGAACGACGCCGTAGCCACCGCCGAGATTAAAGTCGGCGATAACGACAACCTGTCAGCGCTGGCGGCTATTCTCGCCGGGGCCGACAAACTGCTGCTGCTGACCGACCAGCCGGGCCTGTTCACCGCCGACCCGCGCACTAACCCGCAGGCCGAGTTAATCCGCGAAGTCACCGCCATCGACGACGCCCTGCGTGGCATTGCCGGTGACAGCGTCTCTGGCCTCGGTACCGGCGGCATGGCCACCAAACTGCAGGCCGCCGACGTCGCCTGTCGCGCTGGTGTCGATACCATCATTGCCGCAGGCAGCCTGCCGGGCGTGATAGCCGACGTGATCAACGGCGTCTCGGTCGGTACTCGTTTCCACGCCATGCAAACACCGCTGGAGAACCGCAAACGCTGGATCTTCGGCGCGCCACCGGCGGGTGAAATCACCATTGATGACGGCGCCGTGGCCGCGATGCTCGAGCGCGGCAGTTCGCTGCTGCCGAAAGGTATACGCGAGGTGAAAGGCGACTTCTCACGCGGTGAGGTGATCCGCATCCGTAGCCTCGCCGGGCGTGATCTGGCCCACGGCGTCAGCCGCTATAACAGCGACGCCATGCGCCTGATTGCCGGTCACCATTCCCAGCAGATCAGCGATATCCTCGGTTACGAGTACGGCCCGGTTGCCGTGCACCGTGACGACATGATTGTCAGTTAAGATTTTTAGTGAAGACTTTTTTTTAAGGACATACCCATGTTGAATGCAATGGGCAAGGCCGCCAGACAGGCCTCCTACCAGCTTTCCACCCTCAGCACCGCCGAGAAAAACCGTGCGCTGCTGGTGATTGCCGACATGCTCGAGGCCAACAGCCAGAGCATTATTCAGGCCAACGAACTGGACATGGCCACCGCCCGTGCCAGCGGCATGACCGATGCGCTGCTCGACCGTCTGCTGCTGACGCCCGCGCGCTTATCGGCGATTGCCAGCGACGTGCGCGACGTCTGCCGCCTGAGCGATCCGGTCGGGCAGGTGATTGACGGCTCAACGCAGGACAGCGGGCTGCGGCTCGAACGACGTCGGGTTCCGCTCGGCGTGGTTGGCGTGATTTATGAAGCGCGGCCGAATGTCACCATTGATGTCGCCAGCCTGTGCCTGAAAACCGGCAACGCGGCCATTTTGCGCGGCGGCAAAGAGACGCACCATACCAATCAGGCCACGGTGAAAGTGATTCAGCAGGCGCTGGAGCAGTGCGGTTTGCCGAAGGCGGCGGTGCAGGCCATCGACAGCCCGAACCGTGCGCTGGTGGCCGAGATGCTGCGTCTGGATAAATACATCGACATGCTGATCCCACGCGGTGGTGCGGCGCTGCACAAGCTGTGCCGCGAGCAGTCCACCATTCCGGTGATCACCGGCGGTATCGGCGTGTGCCACACCTTTGTTGATGAAAGCGTGGACTTCGCCAAAGCGCTGACCGTGATTGAAAGCGCCAAAGTGCAGCGCCCGAGCGCCTGTAACAGCCTCGAAACGCTGCTGGTGCATCAGGCGATTGCCAGCCGCTTCCTGCCGGAACTGAGCGCCAAAATGCACGCCGCCGGTATTACGCTGCACGCCAGCGAAGCCGCTATGCCGCATCTGCAAAACGGCCCGGCGAAGGTGGTGGCAGTGACGGAAGAAGATTACTCGGACGAATGGTTGTCGCTGGATCTCAACGTCACCGTCGTTGCTGACATCGACGCCGCCATCGCGCATATCCGCGCTTACGGTACTGAACACTCCGACGCGATCCTCACCCGTTCCATCAGCCAGGCCGACCGCTTTGTGAATGAAGTGGACTCCTCGGCGGTGTACGTCAACGCCAGTACTCGCTTCACCGACGGCGGCCAGTTTGGCCTCGGCGCTGAAGTGGCGGTCAGCACCCAGAAACTCCACGCCCGCGGCCCGATGGGACTCGAAGCCCTGACGACTTACAAGTGGATTGGTTACGGGGATGATTTGGTCCGCCCATAACCGATGAGCACCGGTGAATTCTGACTGATGAAACCGGTGCGATAGCCCTAAAATGCAAGGGATGATGGGAAAAGCAGCAAACGCACTTTCCCACTATTGACTCACGCTGAAGATTTCAATAAATTACGCCACGTAGTCCCCCGCAGCACCTCAAAAAGCCGACTTAGCTCAGTAGGTAGAGCAACTGACTTGTAATCAGTAGGTCACCAGTTCGATTCCGGTAGTCGGCACCAAATTCACATCAACGGACCTCCATGTAGGTCCGTTTTTGCTTTGTATGACCTTCTAAATCAACCACTCTCACCAATTTCATCTCAACCCAATTCAATCAAATTCTACCTGCATCAATCTCCTTGCGAGGGTATAAATGAGGGTATAGTTTGATTCGATAATTCTTATACCCTCAAATCATTCAGGAAACCACTTATGGCACTGACTGACGCTAAGATCCGGGCAGCCAAATCGGATGAAAAACCTTATAAGCTCGCTGACAGCGGCAACATGTTTTTGCTTGTCCATCCTAACGGTTCTAAATACTGGCGGCTCCGTTATCGATTTCAGGGGAAGGAGAAAACTCTTGCTCTGGGCGTATACCCCGAGGTGTCATTATCCGAAGCTCGTGAAAAACGCGATGAAGCCAGAAAGTTGATTGCAGGAAACATTGACCCTTGCGAACAAAAACGTGTGCAAAAATCTGTACCAAACGTTATGCATTCGTTTGAAGTTGTTGCCCGCCAATGGCACAACAGTAACAAGAAGTGGTCAGAATCCCACAGTGAGAAAACCCTCAAAAGCCTTGAAACCTATGTATTCCCGTTGATTGGCTCGCGAGAAATCACTTCACTGAAAACACCTGACCTGCTGGTTCCTGTTAAAGCTGCTGAAGCAAAAGAGATTTATGAAGTTGCATCTCGCCTGCAACAGCGTATTTCCGCAATCATGCGATACGCAGCGCAATCTGGCATTATCAGCTATAACCCTGCTATTGATATGGCGGGGGCCCTGACAACTGTAAAGCGTCAGCACCGACCGGCCCTCGTCCTCGATCGTATTAATGAACTTACCAATCGAATCGAATCCTACAAGGGGCAGCCACTGACGGTACTGGCGACAAAGTTGACACTGCTGATTTTTATTCGTTCCAGTGAACTACGCTTTGCTCGCTGGTCGGAGATAGATTTTGATAAATCGATGTGGACTATTCCCTCTGAACGCAAACCACTTCCAGGCGTTAAGTATTCGCACAGAGGTTCTAAAATGCGAACACCGCACTTGGTGCCGCTTTCGCTACAGGCACTGGAGATCCTAAAACACATACGCAATATTAGTGGCGAGCACGAGCTAATCTTTACCGGTGATAATAATCCTTATAAACCTATGAGTGAAAATACCGTAAACAATGCGTTGCGTCTGATGGGCTACGATACAAAGGTGGATGTCTGCGGTCACGGCTTCAGGGCGATGGCCTGCAGTACTTTAATCGAATCTGGACTGTGGTCGAAAGACGCCGTAGAGCGCCAAATGAGTCATCAGGAACGTAACGGTGTCCGTGCGGCGTACATTCATAAGGCGGAGTTTCTAGATGAGCGCAGACTAATGCTGCAGTGGTGGGCAGATTTTCTTGATGCAAATCGTGAGAAGGCGGTGAGTCCGTTTGATTTTGCCAAATTAAATGCGGGCTGATTAAAAAATACTAAGGTATGTATCTAACATGCCTTATTTTTTTGCTAAATTATGGCTTCTGACGAAGCAGAACCTAGTCAGACAATAAAAATGTCCTCTGTTGTTTAATGCCAGTAATCTCGTATTGTGAGCTTGGTTTGAGCGATAGGGAGTTTTAAACTGTGTCATCTTAAAAGCAGCGTTCAGAAATTTAGCCTGTGAGAAAGTAGCGTTCTTACTGTTATATCTAAGGCAGGAGCCATGACTAGTCGCCCGCAGATGATTATTAATGTTCTTCAGGCTAATCCTGATGAACAATTTACAGCTCGCCAGCTTGCCCAAAAGTGAATAGACCCTAGTTTCCTAGACTGTTGCGTGCCTCATGAACCAGGCACTTTCATAAACTGCAGGGGGTTGATCTTCACAGGCACTGTGGCGGCGTTTAGCATTATAAAACATCTCGACATAATCG
>Ga0209847_1000038_pt1 | contig 70954 bp, 58 predicted proteins | sample OrgsoiDNA_201060_FD_185808 | JGI IMG/M metagenome (GOLD analysis project Ga0209847, IMG submission 185808) | Permafrost soil microbial communities from the Arctic, to analyse light accelerated degradation of dissolved organic matter (DOM) -... | ecosystem: Environmental > Terrestrial > Soil >... | reverse complement strand
TTAAGGGCGAATGCTATCTGTTCTTCGGTATAACGGGTCTTTTTCATGGTTGATATGCCTCTCAGTGAGATGAAAGAAAGACCGGATACTTTAGTTTAGGCTGGCACTGTTTTCAGGGAGGAGATCACAAGTATAGTCAGGCAAAGGCGAATTACACGCCACTTTTATCTGCGAGTCAAATATCTTGCGAGATAGAAAAACCGGCAGTTAGAGGCTGCCGGTTCTAAAAGATTAACCTGGTCAAACGGCTTTAAATCAGGCTTTGGACCAATGACGGCGTTTAGCCACTTGCAGTTTTTCGTAAGCGGCCAGCAATCCCTGATGGGACGGTAGGGCACGCAGGTCCATCTCGACGGCGAACAAGCTGTGGAAGCGTTCTTCTCCACTGATGGCTGCTGAAGCGCTGTCTACAGCATCCTGGCCATACATTTTGACAAAAGCGCCATAATATTGAGCCGGAGAGCGATCTTCTTCCAGTGATAGTTGCAGTAAGGTCTGCAGGCAACGATAATAGTTGTTGCGTTCATCGCTGTAAACGGAGGAGTTAAACTCATGAGCCCACTCAGCCCAGGTCAGGGCCTGATCTAAATCACCGCCTGCCAGTGCCAGCATGGATTTCAACTCACCAACACGAAGTGTATACCAGCCATTGTTTTTGCCACTGGCGATACCCAATAATTCCCGCACGCGGGTAAAGTCGTCCAGACCTTCTTCATCTAATTGGGTGATCATTTCCAGGTAGGCTTCTTTCGGCAAATCACTGCCCGGCAATGCCAGTAACTGTTCGCGCAGATGAGCGCCCATCGTGTTGTTGGCCAGTAACAAATCTTCAGCCGGATAAATATCAGACATGCCCGGAACAATGATGCGACAGGCGTAGACATCCAGATGTTCGTAATCGGCGATATAAACTTCGGCGTCTTCATTATCAAAGATAGCCATCAGCGTGGCAAACTCTTGTTCTGTGGTGCCGCTGAAGCTCCAGTCTGCAAACGGATAGTCAGCATCTTGCTTGAACATATCCCACGAGATTAAACCGCTGGAATCGATGAAGTGGGTTTCCAGATTGGCATGTTCCGCGACTTCTTCATCATCAAAGGTCGGTGCGGTGAAGACGTCCAAATCTTTCAGGCTACGACCCTGCAGCAATTCGGTGACGGTACGTTCCAGCGCCACGCCGAAATCAGGGTGTGCGCCAAAGGAGGCAAAGCAGGTGCCATTGGCCGGGTTAAACAACACTACGCAGATAACGGGGTAGTTGCCGCCGAGCGACGCGTCATAAGAAAGGATCGGGAAACCTTCCTCTTCCAGTTTAGCAATAGCTTCAACCACACCAGGATAACGTGCCAGCACGTCGGTTGGGATCTCCGGCAAGCTGATGGATTCAGCGATGATACGGTTTTTTACGTAACGTTCGAACACCTCGGAAAGCCCCTGAACGCGAGCTTCGTTGGCGGTATTACCCGCTGACATACCGTTTGAGACGTATAAGTTACCGATAATGTTCATCGGAATATAAACGGTTTGTAGATCAGACTGACGGGTGAAAGGCAGGGCACAAATGCCACGATCTGGATTGCCGGATTGGAGGTCTACCAAATCGTTGCCGGTCAGTTCTTTATCGGCATCATAAAAATCGTGTAAACGCTTATCCAGAATTCCCGCTGGCAGACTATTGTCCGCTGGGATCGGGAACCATTTTTCGTTCGGGTAATGCACAAAATCGCCGTTAGCAATCTCTTTGCCCAGATAGAAATCGGCGAAGAAATAGTTGGTCGACAGACGCTCAAAATATTCACCGAGCGCTGAGGCCAATGCCGCTTTTCTACTGGCACCTTTACCATTGGTAAAACACAGTGGACAGTCGCGATCGCGGATATGCACAGACCAGACGTGAGGAACCGGGTTCAGCCAGGAAGCTTCCTCAATGTTAAAACCGAGATCAGTGAGTTTTTGTTGGAAACGGGAAATGGAGTCTTCCAGCGCAGCGTCTTTGCCAGTAATAAAGGTTTGAGTCATTGAGTTCACTTTTAAGCGTTCTAAAAACGCGCAATCATACGGGATTTTGGGCTACAGGCAACCGATAACGCAGCGACAACAATGTGATCATGCTCCCGTTACGAATAACCGTTGCAGACTGCTTGTCTCGGATGATAAAACCGGTAAATTGGTTATATCTTATGGTTGTCTCAGCGGAGTGGTGAGGGGAAATGACTCAGGTTTATAATTTTAGTGCTGGTCCGGCAATGATCCCGGCAGAAGTGTTGCGTCGTGCTGAACAGGAACTGTGTAACTGGCATGGGCTGGGAACGTCAGTAATGGAAATCAGCCATCGCAGTAAGGAGTTTATCCAGGTTGCAGAAGAGTCCGAACGTGATATTCGCGAGCTGATGAATATTCCTTCCAACTATAAAGTTCTGTTCTGTCATGGTGGTGCGCGCGCGCAATTTGCCGCCGTACCGATGAATTTACTGGGTGACAAAACCACTGCAGATTATATCGACGGTGGTTATTGGGCGCACAGCGCAGTTAAAGAAGCCCAAAAATATTGCACGCCAAATGTTATCAATGTGACGACTACTGTTGATGGTAAGCGTGGGATTTTGCCGATGAGTCAGTGGGCATTGAATGACGATGCCGCCTATGTTCACTACTGCCCAAATGAAACCATTGATGGTGTTGCTATAGATGAAGTGCCTGACTTTGGTGACAAAATTGTTATCGCTGACTACTCCTCCTCTATTTTATCCCGGCCTGTCGATGTCAGCCGTTTTGGTGTGATTTATGCCGGTGCGCAGAAAAATATCGGTCCTGCGGGTCTGACCCTGGTTATCGTGCGGGAAGATTTGCTCGGCAAGGCGCAAAAAGCGCTGCCGTCCATTCTTGATTACACAGTACTGGCCGAGAATGACTCGATGTTCAACACGCCGCCAACCTTCGCCTGGTATTTATCCGGTATGGTGTTTAAGTGGTTGAAAGAACAGGGTGGATTACGTGAAATGGAAAAACGGAATCAGGCAAAAGCTGAATTGCTCTATGGCACCATTGATCGCAGCGATTTTTACCGCAACGATGTAGCTGTAGCCAACCGCTCGTGGATGAACGTTCCCTTTCAGATGGCCGATGCCTCCCTGGATAAACTGTTCCTGCAACAATCTTTTGAGGCTGGCATGCACGCGCTTAAAGGCCACCGCGTAGCTGGCGGCATGCGTGCTTCAATTTATAATGCTATGCCGATTGAAGGCGTGAAGGCATTGACCGACTTTATGGCTGATTTCGAAAAACGCCACGGTTAATGTGTGTCAGAATGGCTGAGTAAGTGTGGTTTTAAAATGACCCCGGCCGGAAGTCCGGGGTCATTTTATGAATAAAAGAAAATGGAGAAAGCGTGGAATCCCTGACATTACAACCCGTTGCACTAGTTAACGGTACCATCAATTTACCTGGCTCAAAAAGTGTGTCCAACCGTGCACTTTTACTGGCTGCTTTTGCACAGGGCACGACCCGCCTGAATAATTTGCTCGACAGTGATGACGTCAGCCATATGTTAAATGCCCTCACCAAACTGGGTGTTACCTATCGCCTCTCCGCTGATCGTACACACTGTGAAATCGATGGTCTGGGTGGTGTTTTTCAGCCATCAGCGGCCCTGGAACTTTTCCTGGGTAATGCCGGTACGGCTATGCGCCCGCTTGCAGCAGCCCTTTGTCTCGGCTCGCACGATGTGGTGCTGACTGGCGAGCCGCGTATGAAAGAGCGTCCGATTGGCCATCTGGTTGATGCGTTGCGTCAGGGCGGTGCGGATGTTGAATATATTGAGCAGGAGAATTATCCGCCAGTGCGCCTGCGTGGTGGATTTAAGGGCGGCGAAGTGACCGTTGATGGCAGCGTCTCCAGCCAGTTCCTGACAGCGCTACTGATGATGGCTCCGCTGGCAGAAAATGACACCAAGATTCAAATTAAGGGCGATCTGGTTTCCAAACCATATATTGACATCACCTTAAATCTGATGAAAACCTTCGGTATTGAAGTGGAAAATCACCAATACCAGCAGTTCCGTATCACCGGTAAGCAGCAGTATGTTTCGCCAGGTACCTACCTTGTTGAAGGCGATGCTTCTTCCGCCTCCTATTTCCTTGCGGCAGCTGCGATTAAAGGCGGCACCGTGCGCGTGACGGGCATTGGCAAAAATAGCATGCAGGGCGATATCCGTTTTGCCGACGTGCTGGAACAAATGGGCGCTAAAATCAGCTGGGCTGAGGATTATATCGAGTGCACCCGCGGTGAACTGACCGGCATCGATATGGACATGAACCATATCCCTGATGCCGCGATGACCATCGCCACCGCCGCACTGTTTGCCAAAGGGCCGACGACGCTGCGCAATATTTATAACTGGCGCGTCAAAGAGACCGATCGTCTGGCGGCAATGGCGACTGAGTTACGTAAAGTTGGCGCAACAGTTGAAGAGGGTGAGGATTACATTCGCGTGGAACCGCCGCAGTCACTGACATTTGCTGAGATTGGTACCTATAACGACCACCGAATGGCAATGTGTTTCTCGCTGGTGGCGTTGTCGGATACCCCAGTGACGATCCTTGATCCGAAATGCACCGCGAAAACATTCCCCGATTATTTTGAACGGCTCGCGTCTATCAGTACGCTCGCATAGTCTATAACTATGACGGACATCGAAAGGTGTCCGTTTTTTTATGCACTTTATTGCAGGCTTGTTTGATAGGCGTAGTCTGCTTTTTCGGCAACTGAACAACGTGGGGTAACAGTTGTGATAAAGGCAGCGTATAATACCGCTCCTGAATTAGCCCTGTCGGGTTAATGATGAGGGTTTACCCCACTCAAAGGAGACTGAAATGACGGCTTTAGCCCCGGTGATCACCGTTGATGGGCCAAGTGGCGCAGGTAAAGGCACGTTGTGTAAGGCGCTGGCAGAGGCGCTCGAGTGGCGTCTGCTGGACTCGGGTGCGATCTACCGCGTTTTAGCGTTGGCTGCTTTACATCATCAGGTCGATATTGTCTCTGAAGAGGCGTTGGTACCGCTTGCCGCACACCTGGACGTTCGTTTTGTCGCTCAGGATGGGCAATTAAAAGTGATTTTAGAAGGTGAGGATGTCAGTAACGAAATCCGCACTGAAACGGTGGGTAATACGGCCTCTCAGGCTGCCGCGTTTCCGCGTGTTCGCGAAGCCTTGCTTCGCCGCCAGCGTGCTTTTCGTGAAGCGCCCGGGCTGATTGCCGATGGGCGCGACATGGGCACTGTCGTGTTTCCTGATGCACCGGTAAAAATATTTTTGGACGCCAGCTCGGAAGAGCGTGCAAACAGAAGAATGCTACAGTTGCAGGAAAAAGGCTTTAGTGTTAACTTTGAACGTCTTTTAGCCGAGATAAAGGAGCGGGATGACCGTGACCGTAATCGTGCTATTGCGCCTTTGGTCGCTGCTTCAGACGCGTTATTACTGGATTCAACCAGTATGTCGATTGACGAAGTTATCCAACGTGCGCTGGCCTATGCCACAGAAATTCTAGGATTGCCGCAAAAACAAACCCGGTAATCGAGCCGTAATTTGGTGCTGAAGAATATTCAGTGCCAGTTTTGGCTATAGTTTTTTTTAACCTCGCCGCAAGGATCTGTAGCGGGGCATTTGAAACAACCCCATCCAGCAGGACGCCAGATGGACGTTAAACTTAAGAACTTAAAGATTAACAACATGACTGAATCTTTTGCTCAACTCTTTGAAGAATCCTTAAAAACAATCGAAACCCGTCCTGGCTCCATCGTTCGTGGTGTTGTTGTGTCTATCGACAAAGATATCGTACTGGTTGACGCCGGTCTGAAATCTGAGTCTGCAATTCCGGCAGAACAATTCAAAAACGCACAGGGCGAACTGGAAATCCAGGTTGGCGACGAAGTTGATGTTGCGCTGGACGCTGTCGAAGACGGCTTCGGTGAAACTCTGCTGTCCCGTGAAAAAGCTAAACGTCATGAAGCTTGGATCACGCTGGAAAAAGCTTACGAAGAATCTGCAACTGTTACTGGTGTTATCAACGGTAAAGTTAAAGGCGGTTTCACTGTTGAGCTGAACGGTATTCGTGCGTTCCTGCCAGGTTCACTGGTAGACGTTCGTCCTGTTCGCGACACGCTGCATCTCGAAGGCAAAGATCTTGAGTTCAAAGTCATCAAACTGGACCAGAAACGCAACAACGTTGTTGTTTCTCGCCGTGCAGTAATTGAGTCTGAGAACAGCGCAGAGCGCGATCAACTGCTGGAAAACCTGCAGGAAGGCATGGAAGTTAAAGGTATCGTTAAGAACCTCACTGACTACGGTGCATTCGTTGATCTGGGCGGCGTTGATGGCCTGTTGCACATCACTGACATGGCTTGGAAACGTGTTAAACACCCAAGCGAAATCGTCAACGTGGGCGACGAAATCACTGTTAAAGTTCTGAAATTTGACCGTGAACGTACTCGTGTATCCCTTGGCTTGAAACAGCTGGGCGAAGATCCATGGGTTGCTATCGCTAAGCGTTACCCAGAAGGTACTAAACTGACTGGTCGCGTTACTAACCTGACTGATTACGGCTGCTTCGTAGAAATCGAAGAAGGCGTTGAAGGTCTGGTTCACGTTTCTGAAATGGATTGGACTAACAAAAACATCCACCCATCTAAAGTTGTTAACGTGGGCGATGTTGTTGAAGTTATGGTTCTGGATATCGACGAAGAACGTCGTCGTATCTCCCTGGGCCTGAAACAATGCAAATCTAACCCATGGCAGCTGTTTGCAGAAACCCACAACAAGAACGACCGTGTTGAAGGTAAAATCAAGTCAATCACTGACTTCGGTATCTTCATCGGTCTGGACGGCGGCATCGACGGCCTGGTTCACCTGTCTGACATCTCCTGGAACGTTGCAGGCGAAGAAGCAGTACGTGAATACAAAAAAGGCGACGAAATCGCAGCTGTGGTCCTGCAGGTTGACGCAGAACGTGAACGTATCTCCCTGGGCGTGAAGCAACTGGCTGAAGATCCATTCAATAACTACCTGTCTGTTAACAAGAAAGGTACTATTGTTACTGGTAAAGTCACTGCAGTTGACGCCAAAGGTGCTACAGTTGAATTAGCTGGCGGCGTAGAAGGTTACCTGCGCGCTTCAGAAGCTTCTCGCGACCGTATTGAAGACGCAACTCTGGTTCTGAGCGTTGGTGATGAAGTTGAAGCTAAATTCACCGGTGTTGATCGTAAGAACCGCGTAGTAAGCCTGTCCGTCCGTGCTAAGGACGAAGCAGACGAGAAAGATGCAATCGCTGTTGTTAACAACAAACCAGCAGAAGAAAGCAACTTCTCTAACGCTATGGCTGAAGCGTTCAAAGCGGCAAAAGGCGAGTAATGACGGGGGGCGGTTCTGCCGCCCCAATACGGTAGTTTAGCTGCAAAGCTTGGAGGTAATATGACCAAGTCTGAACTTATTGAAAGACTTGCTGGCCAGCACTCTCATATCCCGGCGAAAGCCGTTGAGGATGCAGTGAAAGAGATGCTTGAACATATGGCTGCAACCTTGGCTGATGGTGAACGCATCGAGATCCGTGGGTTTGGCAGTTTTTCTCTTCACTACCGTGCTCCGCGTGTTGGGCGCAACCCTAAAACTGGTGACAAAGTTGAGCTGGACGGTAAGTATGTCCCTCACTTCAAGCCGGGCAAAGAGCTGCGTGATCGCGCGAACATTTATGGTTAAGGTTTCGGCCTGAATCGTGAATGACTGCCTATAGCGAATGCTAAAACGGTGCCTTTCAAGGCGCCGTTTTTTTTGGTTTAAATTCTCCAAATTTCTTCCTCAATCTCTCCCCCCTATTTGCGTAACGTCTCGCATTCCGTCGTTCTTCTGCTTGTCCCCTATTAATCTCAATACCATACTCCAGCCAGAATCTGACCAGGGTGGTCGTATGATGAACGTAGAGGGAACGCCATCAAAATCTCATTGGAAGAGGTCGCTGTCGCGGTCATTGCAGGTATGGCGCCGCTGGTATTTATTGCTCAATTGCCTTCAATGCAGTGGCTTGCGGCGATGTGCTTTTTCGCATGGATTCTGTGGGGCTCACGCCGAAAGATAATCAGATTGATGATGATCGCATTGCTGAGTTTCGTTTGGGCGAGCATGCAGGGCAGCAGCCTGATTGAGCAGACGCTTACGCTTATGGGTGCCAATCGTGAGGTTGTCGCCAGCGTGCAAACTATTAATCTGGGGCAGGGCGGTGTGACATCTCAGTTTTTCAAAATTGAAAAGGTAGGCGGGAAGCAGATTTTCCCGGCGATACTATTTCGTGCTAAATGGGAAGGAGCAGAAACACCCCTATCAGCAGGACAAAAGTGGAAATTGATCGCCAGTTTTCGTCCTGTCCACAGCCTGTTAAATGAAGGGGGATTTGATGCCCAACGATGGGCGCTGGCGCAGCATGCACCGCTGACTGCGACAATCCGGCAAGGCGAAATGCTGGAGGGCGGGAGCTCGTTCCGCCAGCAATTCATCCACCGCGTACAAGCTGCAATGCCAGAACTGGCGAATACGCCAGTGCTAATCGCCTTAGCTTTTGGTGAAAAGGGATTAATTAATGGCGATGAGAAGATTTTGCTGCAAAGAACCGGCATCGCTCATCTCGTGGCGATTTCCGGCCTGCACATTGGTATTGCTGCCTTATTTGGCTGGTGGCTGGCGCGGGGAATGCAGTTTTTCCTCCCGATAAGGTTGATTGATTACCGCTTCACTCTACTGGTCAGCGAGATATTTCTGCTGACGTATACATGGCTTTCAGGTTGTAATGCCCCCGCATTACGCGCGGCATTGGCAGTCTCGCTATGGATTGTACTGAGGTTTTTTCGTATAAGTTGCCATCCCTGGCAGGTCTGGTTGTGGGGCGTCGCGTTATTGTTACTGGCTGACCCGATGAATATTCTGTCGGACAGTTTCTGGCTGTCTTGTTTTGCCGTAGCATCGCTGGTTTTTTGGTTTCAATGGATGCCGTTATCTGCGCGTTTTCAGCATGCCTGGTATTGGTCTTTCTTGCGCTGGGGACATCTTCAGGCGGGTATGACGCTGCTTCTGCTACCGTTGCAGGTCGCGATTTTTCACGGCCTGAATCCATCGTCTTTTCTGGCAAACATGTGGGCAGTACCGATTGTTTCGATGGTGACTGTGCCGTTAGTCCTGATAGTGCTAATCCTTAATTTATTTCCTTCTGGCTGGGGGTCAGGGGCGCAAATCATCATCTGGAAAATGGCGGATCAAACCCTTAGCCTGGCGATGTGGGGCGTTGAGCCCTTTTTCGGGAGCTGGTTTACCCTGGGGGAATCCTTCTTGCTCATCAGTTTCTCAGGCTGGCTGTTCGTTCTCTTTTGGCGACTAAGCGATATCAGGCATCGCTTGTCGTTGCTGATTTCATTATGCGTAGTCTCTCTGTGTTGGCTCACTCGCATGGCACCTGAGCGCTGGCGGGTGGATATACTGGATGTCGGACACGGGTTATCGGTGCTTATCAGCAAAAATGGCAGAGGAATTCTTTACGATACCGGCAATCGCTGGGAAGGGGGCTCGGCGGCAGAGCAAAATATCGCGCCACTGCTGCGCTGGAGGAATATCCAGTTAGAGCAAATAATCATCAGCCACGATGATAAGGATCACCGTGGAGGGCTCGAAATTTTACAGGCGATGTATCCGAAGGCGAGCCTGCGTGACAGTTCTCCCTCTGTGGGGCATCTCTCTTGTATTGCCGGGGAGCACTGGCGATGGCAAGGGCTGAACTTCGACATTTTGTGGCCGTTGACGTCGACGACGGATGCACGTAACGATGACAGTTGTGTCATTCGCGTTGATGACGGCACATTCAGTCTGCTGTTGACGGGCGATATTGAGGCCGGTAGCGAAAAAGCGTTAATCAAAAAGGAGCGAAAGGGGTTACAGTCCACATGGCTTCAGGTGCCACATCACGGCAGCAATACATCCTCTTCACCCCCTTTCCTGCGGGCCGTAAAGCCGGTAGTGGCGATGGCATCGGCAGCGAGATTTAATAAATGGCATCTTCCTGCGCATAAAGTTGTTAGCAGATACAACAAAGCCCGCTATGACTGGCACTCGACCTCTGTATCAGGCCAGCTGAGTATCTTCATTTATGATGAATATTGGGCAATTAAGGGCTTACGTGAGCAATTAATCCCCCGTTGGTACCACCACCGGTTTGGAGTATCAGAAGATAATGAGTAGAATAGACCGCTATTTCTTTCGATGCTGGTTGATATTGCATGATGAACGATAAAGATCTCTCGACGTGGCAGACATTCCGTCGCCTATGGCCGATGATCACACCTTTTAAGGCCGGGCTGATTGCTGCGGCTATTGCACTGGTCGCCAACGCCGCCAGTGATACATTCATGCTGTCTTTGCTGAAGCCGCTGCTTGATGATGGGTTTGGTAAAGCCGACCGCTCAATTTTACTTTGGATGCCGCTGGTCGTTATCGGCCTGATGATTGTGCGTGGGGTCAGCGGATATATTTCAAGTTACTGTATCTCGTGGGTTTCAGGGAAAGTGGTCATGCATATGCGCCGCCGTCTGTTCGGCCATATGATGAGAATGCCTGTCGCTTTCTTTGATCAACAGTCTACCGGTACCTTGCTCTCGCGTATTACTTACGACTCCGAGCAGGTTGCTTCGTCTTCCTCCAGCGCACTGGTGACTGTGGTGCGTGAAGGGGCGTCGATTATCGGCCTGTTCATCATGATGTTCTACTACAGCTGGCAGCTGTCAGTGATCCTGCTGGTGATTGCGCCGATCGTCTCTGTTGTTATCCGCGTGGTGTCAAAACGTTTCCGTAACATCAGTAAATCCATGCAGAACACCATGGGGCAAGTTACGACCAGCGCCGAGCAGATGCTGAAAGGCCACAAAGAAGTGCTTATCTTCGGTGGTCAGAAAGTCGAAACTCAGCGCTTTGATAAAGTCAGTAACCGTATGCGTCAGCAAGGCATGCGTATGGTCTCTGCTTCTTCGATTTCAGATCCTATCATTCAGCTGATTGCTTCTCTGGCTCTGGCGTTCGTGCTCTATGCCGCAAGCTTCCCGTCCGTGATGGAAACGCTGAGTGCCGGTACAATCACCGTGGTGTTCTCATCGATGATCGCCCTGATGCGCCCGCTGAAATCCCTGACTAACGTGAATTCCCAGTTCCAGCGCGGTATGGCTGCCTGTCAGACACTTTTCTCTATTCTGGATATGGAGCAGGAGAAAGACGAAGGTAAACTTGAAGTCAAACGAGCTAAAGGTGACGTTGAATTCAAAAATGTGACCTTTACATACCCTGGACGTGACATTCCTGCACTGCGTGAGATTTCTTTCAGCCTGCCGGAAGGAAAAACCGTGGCACTGGTGGGGCGCTCTGGTTCAGGTAAATCGACCATCGCAAACCTGCTGACACGTTTCTACGATATCCAGGAAGGGCAGATCCTGATGGATGGCCATGATTTACGTGAATACACGTTGTCTTCACTGCGTGATCAGGTGGCGCTGGTCTCCCAGAATGTCCACCTGTTCAACGATACCATCGCCAATAACATCGCCTATGCCCGTACTGACATCTATTCCCGTGAAGAAATCGAAAAAGCGGCGACTATGGCGTATGCCATGGACTTCATCAGCAAGATGGATCAGGGGCTGGATACGGTGATCGGCGAAAATGGTGTGCTGCTTTCCGGCGGTCAACGTCAGCGTATTGCTATTGCCCGCGCCTTGCTGCGTGATTCGCCAATCCTCATCCTCGATGAGGCTACCTCGGCACTGGATACAGAGTCCGAGCGTGCAATTCAGGCCGCTCTTGATGAGTTACAGAAAAACCGTACCTCACTGGTGATTGCGCATCGCTTATCGACCATTGAAAAAGCTGATGAAATTCTGGTGATCGAAGACGGGCGCATTGTTGAACGCGGTTCTCATGCGGTTCTGCTGGAAGAGCGTGGCGTTTACTCACAGCTTTACCGGATGCAGTTTGGCCAATGATTGAGCGCATCTGGTCAGGTCAGTCACCGCTTTACTGGTTACTTCTGCCACTGTCATGGTTGTATGGACTGATAGCCACGATCCTCCGTTACAGCTATAAATCAGGGCTAAAAAAAAGCTGGCGGGCACCTGTGCCCGTTGTGGTGGTCGGTAATTTGACCGCCGGAGGTAACGGTAAAACGCCGGTGGTGATCTGGCTGGTGGAAACGCTGCAACTGCATGGATTTCGCGTTGGTGTTGTGTCACGCGGCTACGGTGGGAAATCACCTCACTATCCGCTGGTGCTGTCTGAAAGCACGACGACAGCGCAGGCGGGTGATGAACCCGTGTTGATTTATCAGCGGACGGGGGCACCGGTTGCGGTGTCACCGCTGCGTTCTGACGCGGTTAAAGCGTTACTTGCTGAACATGAATTGGATGTGATCATTACCGACGATGGTTTACAGCACTACGCACTTAAGCGGGATGTCGAAATTGTCGTCGTGGATGGTGTGAGACGTTTTGGCAATGGTCACTGGTTGCCGGCAGGCCCAATGCGGGAACGTGCATCCCGTCTGCGCTCCGTTGACGCCATCATTACTAACGGTGGCACTGCGGAAACAGGTGAGCTGGCGATGATTTTACAGCCTGGCAAAGCGGTCAATCTGGTGACGGGTGAACAGCGAGATGCATCAGCATTGCGAAATGTGGTGGCAATGGCCGGAATAGGGCATCCGCCACGTTTTTTTGCCACGTTGAAACAATTGGGGCTGACGTTGCAAAAAGAGGTCGCTTTTGCGGACCATAAAGCCTATCAGATTGAGCAACTTTCTGGATTGGCTCAATCGGGTCAAATACTTTTGATGACCGAAAAAGATGCCGTGAAATGTCGTGGTTTTGCGCAGGCTAACTGGTGGTATTTACCCGTTGAAGCAAAAATTCAGGACAGACTTGCTGAGAAATTACTGCAAAGAATCACCGATCTTATTCTTAAAAAATCGCACTGATTTGCCTTAAACTCGTCAGGATCACCGTTCTTCGGTAAATTTTACATATTTTTTTTAAATTTAAAGAGCATGATTTATAAAGACTATTTATCCATATCTTGAAAATCATAACATTTGTTTCAGCACTTCACTTGCTATTGTTTCAGGGGTGTGAGTTAATGCGTGCAGCCTGTGTTGCAGCGCTATTTATGTATGAGTGTAGAGTAAAGCAGTTCCTCCCAGACGTTATCTCTTTCCCGATGATTCCGCTTCCAAGACGAACCTTCTAAGTCCTCCCCATAAGTAATTGTCTGAACTATTGGCCAACATTGCCGAATGGCAGGATTTTATATTTCGTAAAAGGTTTTAAGCATGTCTAAGAAAATGGGTCAGGTTAAGTGGTTCAATGAAAGCAAAGGTTTTGGTTTTATTGAGCAGGCTGATGGCGGTAAAGATGTCTTCGTACATTTCTCTGCAATTGCCACCGATGGTTTCAAAACTCTGGCCGAAGGTCAGCGTGTAGAATATACCATTCAGGATAGCCCGCGCGGTCCTGCTGCTGCTAATGTTATTGCTCTCTGATAAGAGGCTAACATGATGATATGAAACAACCTTATCCGTTATTCATATCAGCAGAGTAAAGCCCGCCGGACGGCGGGTTTTTAATGTCTGCAAAGATACATACGGCATGATGATAAGTCGTAAAAGTAGTAAAAATAATCGTTAAAACAAATTCGCTCATTAGAGGTTTTTTATAAAAAAATTAACTTAGAAATGGGCAAACGCATCCGAACAATAATAAAAAAGTGTGTTCATGGATGCCCAAAAGAAAGGATAGAAATTATGATGTTAAAAATGGGTTTAGTTAAATGGTACAACCAGGCTAAAGGCTATGGTTTTATTTGCCCGCTCGACGGTTCTTCTGAGATTTATGTTCAGCGTACTTCCATCGCGAATACCAAAAATAAATCCCTGAATGCTGGTCAGCGTGTCGAATTCACTACGTACCGCAGTGTAGCGCACGGCCCTTCAGCGGCTGATGTTATCGCGTTCTGATTCTGAATTTTGTTATTCCCCGTTGAGCTGAATTTTACGCTCCGGTAAAAATATGCTATCGGTATCCACAGTTTATTTGCTGCCATGGATACCGATATGTCTCACCCGGTTATATCTCTCGTTTCAGCCCGCACCCTGCATTTGTCTGCTCAAAACCTTTATAAACCCCGGATCAAAAAACCGTCTGCCGACGATGTTGTGCAGGCAATCCGCACTATGGGATTGTTGCAGATCGACACAATAAGCGTGGTTGCCCGCAGTCCGTATCTGGTGCTGTTCAGCAGGCTTGGCAATTATTCACCGCATTGGCTGGAAGACGCGCTGTCAGCGGGTAAGGTTTTTGAATACTGGGCGCATGAGGCCTGCTTTATCCCCAGCGAAGATTACGGTCTGCTGCGCCATCGCATGTTAAATCCGCAGAAAATGGGATGGAAGTTTTCGCAGGCATGGTTCGATGAACATCAGAACGATATTCAGGCGTTACTTGCCCATATTGCTGAGAAGGGTCCTGTTCGATCAGCCGATTTCAGCGCCGAGAAGAAACCGAACAGTGGCTGGTGGGACTGGAAACCGCATAAAAAGCATCTGGAAACCCTGTTCACGTCGGGCCAGTTGATGGTCGCTGAACGGCGTAATTTTCACCGGGTCTATGATCTGGCTGAACGTGTTATGCCCGGCTGGGATGATGCAACCCAGGCGCTGACGCAAGAAGCGGCAGAGTTTCAAATGCTCAGGCGGTCCGCGCAATGTCTCGGTTTATTCAAGGCGGAGTGGCTGGCGGATTATTACCGGCTTAAACGTGTTGATACCAAAAAAGTGATTGCGAATTTGCTGGCAGATGAGGAAATTACGCCCGTTGAAGTTGACGGACTGGAGGGCGTTTTTTATGTGCATCAGCAACAATGGCCTCTGTTACAGCAGGCGCTTGATTCAGGTATTTCTTCTACAGTAACGACGCTTTTGTCGCCCTTTGACCCTGTGGTGTGGGACCGCAAGCGTGCATCGACATTGTTTAATTTTGAATATCGGATCGAGTGCTACACGCCAGAAGCTAAACGCCAGTATGGCTATTTCAGCTTACCCATTCTGCAACGTGGCGAACTCATTGGCCGCGTGGATGCCAAAATGCATCGCAAGGAAAAAATCCTTGAGGTCAAAAGTTTGCATCTGGAGCCAGGTACAAAAATCACGTCCCGACGGGTGCAGGATATCACCGGTGCTGTTAATCGGTTTGCGTTATGGCAGGGGGCTGAACAGGTGAGTGTCCTAAAAATTCCTGATGTGTTAGAGGGTTACTGGAATTCCGGCTGGCAGCTAAGCTAAAAAAAGTAAAACGGCTGCCTCAGGCAGCCGTTGATTCACGATGATAGCAGGTGCCACGCAATATTAGTTGCTGAAGTTTGCGAACATAGCGATGATTTTGTTAATGGTTTTCATTTTAAAACTCGTATTGAAGGTTATTTATGTGATGTAGCTCACAAAAAATTCTACTCCGGCTCCGCCAGTAACGCAATCATCACAAAGTGAAAATTTTCTCGTTACATTTCGTTCTCTCTCTACCTCTTCCTGGGGATGTGGGCATTAACGCTGATCGGGCGGTTATGCTATTCTCTGGCACCGTCGTATTGTGTTTTCCAATGCATTTTCGCGCTGCGCCACATAGATTATGGGCGTACTCGCCTCCGGGAGAATTTTATGGATCACCGTTTGCTTGAAATCGTTGCCTGCCCTGTGTGCAACGGAAAGTTGTACTTCAATAAAGAGTCACAGGAACTGGTCTGCAAAGCGGACAGCCTTGCGTACCCCGTCCGGGATGGCATTCCTGTATTATTAGAAAATGAGGCCCGCCCACTTTCTGTTGATGAGACGCATCCATGAGTTTTATTGCCATCATTCCTGCCCGATATGGTTCGAGCCGTTTGCCGGGTAAACCTCTGGCAGATATCAACGGTAAACCAATGGTTGTCCATGTCATGGAGCGTGCGTTAGAGTCGGGCGCGAAGAGAGTCATTGTTGCGACCGATCACCCGGAAGTCGTGAAGGCTGTTGAAGATGCCGGGGGTGAAGTGTGTCTGACGCGTGCGGATCATCAGTCCGGGACTGAGCGTCTGGCAGAAGTAATCGAATTGTGTCAGTTCGCCGATGACGAAATTATCGTTAATGTGCAAGGCGATGAACCGTTAATCCCGCCAGTTATTATCCGTCAGGTGGCTGAAAATCTGGCCAACAGCGAAGCGGGAATGTCCACGCTGGCCGTGCCGATTGAAACCGCCGAAGAAGCGTTCAACCCGAATGCGGTGAAGGTTGTGCGCAATGTTCAGGGTTACGCGATGTATTTTTCCAGGGCGGCAATCCCCTGGGAACGTGAGCGCTTTGCGATATCAAAAGAAACTATTGGCGATGTATTCCTTCGCCATATTGGTATCTATGCCTATCGCGCCGGGTTTATCCGCCAGTACGTTAAGTGGGAGCCGAGCGAGTTAGAACACATTGAACTCCTCGAACAACTGCGTGTGCTGTGGTACGGTGAAAAAATCCACGTTGGCGTGGCGAAGGCCATTCCTTCGGTCGGGGTTGATACGCCGGAAGATTTAGAACGCGTGCGCGCAATCTTGAGTCGCTGATGATTCCCAAACGGGATGCCATCGCATTCCGTTTACTCTTTCCTGATTTACATGAAATTCATTTCCTTTTGCGTGATGTCTTCCTCTTTCTCTCCCGACTATCCGGTTTTTGTTTGATCTGAAACGGGGTATTCCTGCATTGAAGCTTCCATCATAACAACCACTCATTTCGTCACTGCGAAAACGTTATGGAACAGCTAAAAGCCGAATTAAGTATTGTGCTGGGCGAGCGTTTATCCCGCCTGGAATGCGTAAGTGAACAGCCTTATGCCCATCTTTTTTCACTTTACGATGAGCAGGGCTACGCCATGCCGCTGATGGCGAAAAGCTTTACCTGTCTGGGCATTGCCGGACAGGAGGCTTACAAGCTCTCGATGCTGGCGCGTGAAGGCGTGGTGCGCGTGCCGACGGTTTACGGCATGGTGACCACACACCAGAAACCTTATCAAGAAATTCTGCTGCTCGAACGCCTCCGGGGCGTTTCGGCAGAAGCGCCTACGCGAACCCCCGAGCGCTGGCAGGTATTGCAGGATCAAATCGTGGAAGCGATGCTGGCCTGGCACCGCATCGACAGCCATGGTTGCGTGGGCTCGGTCGACAGTACGCAGGAGAATCGCTGGGAAAACTGGTATCCGCAACGTGTAGAAGTGTTATGGGCCACGTTGTCGAACTTACAGGCGCCCGAACTCACGCCTGAGGATCGCACGCTGCTGTTCCGCTCGCGCCAGTGTCTGGATGCCATGTTTGAGGATTTTGACGATACGCCGGTGCTGGTTCACGGTAATCTTTCGCTACGCAGCATGCTTAAAGATCCGCGCAGCGATCAACTACTGGCGATGATCAATCCAGGCACCGTGCTGTGGGCACCGCGTGAGTTTGATATTTTCCGTTTGTGGGAAAAGGGCATGAGTGAACAATTGCTGTTCAGCTATTTGAAGAAAGCGCCCGTTTCGGACACCTTCCTTTCCCGTCGCTGGCTGTATCTGGTCTGGGAATCGGTAGCACACCTGATCCATACCGGTAAGCTCGACCGACGCCAGTTTGATTATGCACGGCAACAGCTGCTGCCGTGGCTAAATTAAGTCAGTCTGCCGCAGCCTTGTCTCTGGATAACCATTGCCATGCGCGACCTAACGTTTCATACCATGCGCGCTCGCTGTGGGAAAAATATAAGGCCTGCGGCAGGGTTCTTTCCCATGGATTAAGCGGAGAGTCGATCGCCAGCTGGTTCGCCGGCGCAGGTATCGGCGACAAACCCTGCTGATGGAAGAAAATCATAGCGCGCGGCAGGTGATTGGCCGAGGTAACCAGCACGAATGGCTGTTGCCCGATCAGCATTTTGACTTGCTGCGATTCCTCATGGGTATCCTTCGGCTTATCCAGTAATAAGATATCGCTTTCAGGCACGCCTAAACTTTCTGCCACTTTTCCGGCAACCGCCGCGCTGCTGACTGGATTGGTCATCGCGGCGCCGCCGGTAAAGATCAGTTTTGCCCCCGGATTGGCGCGGTAAATTCGGATCCCTTCTGCTACGCGTGGCAGGCTGTTGCTGATTAAATTCGAACTTGGTGCCCAGTCAGGATTGAAGGTATAGCCGCCGCCCAGCACCACGACATATTTCACCGGCGGATGCGCCTGAGGCTGATACGTCGGATATTCTGATTCTATCGGGCGCAGAAGACTGTCAGCGACAGGTTGCAGGCTCAGCAGCAGTAACAGCAGCCAACTCAGCGAAAAACACACTTTTCCGGTTTTTTGCCAGCGAGTCATCCACAGCAACACCAGCGCAAAGGCCATGATCAGCAAAATAAACGGCAAGGGAAGCAGCAGGCCGCCCACGGTCTTTTTAAGGATAAACAACATCAGAAACCGGTCCTTTTGAGTGAAAAAACGACATCCGGGCGTGATTCCGCTTCAGGATGATTTATTCTACGTCCGCCTGTGCCAAAATAGCAGCCACATAGCTGTACTATGAATTATTCAGCAGGTATGTTTCCAGCAAAATGCTCAACCGTGAACAGGTAACACTTCATGCAGGATCGTAATTTTGACGATATGGCCGAAAAATTTTCGCGCAATATCTACGGCACAACGAAGGGACGTATCCGTCAGGCTGTGCTGGGTCAGGATCTGCAGGAGTTGATGAAAAGTTTGCCTCTGCGGCCGTTGCGCATTTTAGATGCGGGTGGCGGTGAAGGACAAATGGCCTGTGAACTGGCCGCTTTAGGACATCAGGTCTTGTTGTGCGATCTTTCAGGTGAGATGATCCGTCGCGCTCAGGCAGCAGCGATTGAAAAAGGTGTGAGCGGTAACATGCAATTTGTACAATGCCCCGCTCAGCACATCGCAGAACATTTGGAACAGCCGGTTGATCTGATATTGTTCCACGCGGTCATCGAGTGGTTGGCCGAACCGCAGGAGGCGCTGGCTGCGCTGGTCGATTGTCTTGCACCGGGTGGCGCATTGTCCCTGATGTTTTACAATATCCACGGTCTGGTCATGCGGCATATGATCCTCGGCAACTTCGGTCATGTTGAAGCCGGCGTGCCAAAAATCAAAAAGAGCTCATTGTTACCCGATCATCCGCTTGAGCCTGCGCAGGTCTATCTGTGGCTTGAACAGCTTGAGATGCAGATAAGCGGTAAGACCGGTGTTAGAGTGTTCCACGATTATTTGCGAAACAGACAACAACATAAACAGGATTTTGACGAGCTTCTGGCGCTGGAACAGCGTTATTGCCGCCAGGAACCTTTTGTTAGTTTGGGACGTTACATCCACGTGATGGCGCACAAACCCATTCTGAAGGACGAATTATGAGTGAATTTTCCCAGACTGTACCCGAACTGGTCGCCTGGGCACGGAAAAATGATTTCTCAATTTCGCTGCCAACGGAGCGGCTGGCTTTTCTTCTGGCGATTGCCACATTAAACAGCGAGCGCCTTGATGGGGAAATGAGTGAGGGTGAACTGGTCGATGCATTTCGTCACGTCAGCAAAGGTTTTGAGCAGACCAACGAGACCGTCACCGTACGTGCCAATAACGCCATCAATGACATGGTGCGTCAGCGTTTGCTCAACCGTTTTGTCAGTGAGCTGGCAGACGGCAACGCCATTTATCGCCTGACTCCTTTGGCGATCGGCATTTCAGATTATTATATCCGTCAGCGCGAATTCTCCACGCTGCGTCTCTCTATGCAGCTTTCGATTGTTGCGCAGGAACTCAAGCGTGCGGCGGACGCCGCTGACGAAGGCGGCGATGATTTCCACTGGCATCGCAATGTTTACGCACCGCTCAAATACTCTGTCGCGGAAATCTTCGACAGCATCGATATGACCCAGCGCATCATGGATGAACAGCAGCAGGGCGTGAAAGACGATATCGCCGGTCTGCTCAACAAAGACTGGCGCGCGGCGATCTCCAGCTGTGAACTTCTTCTGTCAGAAACATCCGGTACGTTGCGTGAGTTGCAGGATACGCTGGAAGCGGCGGGTGATCTGTTGCAGGCGCATCTGATGCGCATTCAGGACGCCACGATGATCGACATGGATCTGAGTTTTGTCGACAAGCTGGTCTTCGATTTGCAGAACAAACTTGACCGTATCACCAGCTGGGGCCAGCAGGCGATTGACCTTTGGATCGGTTATGACCGTCACGTGCATAAATTTATCCGTACTGCGATCGACATGGATAAAAATCGCGTGTTCGCTCAGCGCCTGCGCCAGTCGGTGCAGAATTATTTCGATCAGCCATGGACGCTGACCTTTGCCAATGCGGATCGTCTGCTGGATATGCGTGACGAAGAACTGGCGCTGCGCAGCGAAGAAGTGACCGGCGAACTTCCGCCTGATCTCGAATTTGAAGAATTTAATGAAATCCGCGAACAACTTGCGGCATTGATTGAACAGGCATTACAAGTTTACCAACAACAGAAAACGCCGCTCAATCTGGGCATGGTGATGCGCGAATACCTCATACAGTATCCGCGTGCCCGACACTTTGATGTCGCGCGAATTGTGGTCGACCAGGCTGTGCGCCTTGGTGTGGCTGAAGCAGATTTTTCAGGGTTGCACGCCGAATGGCAGGCAATCAATGATTACGGAGCCAAGGTGCAGGCCCATGTCATCGACAAATATTGAACACATAATGCCAGCTAAGCTGGCGCAGGCACTGGCGAACTCAGTGTTTCCTGCTCTCGACAGCCAGTTACGTTCTGGCCGCCACATCGGCATTGATGAACTGGATAACCATGCCTTCCTGATGGACTATCAGGAAGAAATGGAACTCTTTTACAGCCGCTATCACGTGGAATTGATCCGGGCACCGGAAGGTTTCTTCTATTTGCGTCCGCGCTCCACGACGCTTATTTCACGTTCGGTCTTATCTGAGCTGGACATGATGGTCGGGAAAATTCTCTGCTATCTGTATCTCAGTCCCGAGCGTCTGGCGCACGAAGGTATTTTCACCCAGCAGGAGCTCTATGACGAATTGCTGAGCCTGGCCGATGAAAACAAGCTGCTGAAATACGTTAACCAGCGCTCAACCGGCTCGGATTTAGACCGTCAGAAGTTGCAGGATAAAGTCAGGACTTCCCTGAACCGTCTGCGCCGCCTGGGCATGGTGTTTTTCATGGGGGCCGACAGTACCAAATTCCGCATTACCGAAGCGGTATTCCGATTCGGTGCCGATGTCCGCAGCGGAGATGACGCCCGCGAAGCCCAGTTGCGGATGATCCGTGACGGTGAAGCAATGCCCGTCGACAGTGTGTTGTCATTAAATGACGAACCCGAAGAAGGTGAAGCGCTGGCCGGACAGCAAGCACGCGAGAGCGCAGAGGATGAACAGGAATGATTGAACGCGGTAAATTTCGCTCACTGACGCTGGTTAACTGGAACGGCTTTTTTGCCCGCACCTTTGACCTCGATTCATTGGTCACCACGCTTTCAGGGGGCAATGGTGCGGGTAAGTCCACCACCATGGCCGCCTTCGTCACGGCGCTGATCCCGGATTTAACGTTGCTGCATTTCCGTAACACCACGGAAGCGGGGGCGACCTCGGGTTCGCGCGATAAAGGTCTGCACGGTAAATTGCGTGCGGGCGTCTGTTACTCGGTGCTGGACGTCGTGAACTCACGCCATCAGCGCGTCGTGGTCGGCGTTCGTCTGCAACAAATCGCCGGGCGCGATCGCAAAGTGGACATTAAACCTTTTACGATTCAGGGCCTGCCGGTCGCGGTGAATCCGACCGAAATGCTGACCGAAACCGTCGGTGAACGTCAGGCGCGCGTACTGTCTTTGCAGGAATTGAAAGACCGCGTCGAAGCGATGGAAGGTGTGCAGTTTAAGCAGTTCAACTCCATCACGGATTACCACGCGCTGATGTTCGATCTGGGCGTCATTCCGCGTCGCTTACGTTCGGCGTCTGACCGTAGCAAGTTCTATCGTCTGATCGAAGCCTCGCTGTACGGCGGGATTTCCAGCGCCATCACCCGTTCCCTGCGCGACTATCTGTTGCCGGAAAACAGTGGTGTGCGTAAAGCTTTCCAGGATATGGAAGCTGCACTGCGTGAAAACCGCATGACGCTCGAAGCGATCCGCGTTACGCAATCCGACCGTGATTTGTTTAAGCATCTGATTTCTGAAGCTACCTCCTACGTGGCTGCTGACTACATGCGTCATGCCAATGAGCGCCGTAAACATTTAGATGGCGCATTGGTGTTGCGTAACGAGTTGCTGTCGAGCCGTAAACAGCTGTCCAGTGAACAATATCGCCACGTTGAAATGGCGCGTGAACTGGCTGAGCAAAGCGGTTCACAAAGCGATCTGGAAACCGATTATCAGGCCGCCAGCGACCATCTGAGTCTGGTTCAGACCGCCATGCGTCAGCAGGAAAAAATCGAGCGTTACGAAAGTGACCTCGAAGAGCTGACTTATCGTCTGGAAGAGCAGAACGAAGTGGTTGCAGAGGCCAGTGAGCTGCACGCCGAGCACGAGGCTCGTGCCGAAGCGGCTGAGCTGGAAGTGGATGAACTGAAAAGCCAGCTGGCGGATTACCAGCAGGCGCTGGATGTTCAACAAACCCGTGCGATTCAGTATCAGCAGGCGTTACAGGCAATTGAACGCGCCCGTGAGCTGTGCCAGATCCCCGATCTGACCACGCAGAACAGCGAAGAGTGGCTGGAAACCTTCCAGAGCAAGGAACAGGAAGCGACAGATATCCTGCTGATGCTCGAGCAAAAAATGAGTGTGGCATCAGCCGCGCACAGTCAGTTCGAAACGGCTTATCAGCTGGTGGTGAAAATCGCCGGTGAAGTCAGTCGCAGCGATGCCTGGAAAACCGCGCGTGAGTTACTGCGTGAGTGGCCTTCGCAAGTGCATCAGGCAGAACGCGTTGAACCGCTGCGGATGCGACTGGCCGAACTGGAAGGGCGTCTGCGTGAGCAACAGGACGCTGAGCGTCAGTTGCAGGAATTTTGTAAACGAACCGGACAGGACGTCCAGCCGGAAGATCTGGACGAAATGCAGCGCGAGCTGGAAGTACAGATCGAAGAATTGCAGATCGTGGTGTCGCAGGCCAGCGAGCGTCGCATGGAAATGCGTCAGGAATTAGAGCAGGCTCAGGCGCGTATCCGCGAACTGACAGCCCGCGCGCCGGTCTGGCTGGCAGCTCAGGAAGCCCTGAGCCAGTTAAGCGAGCAGAGTAAAGAGCCGCTGGAAAACAGCCAGCAGGTGACCGAGTACATGCAGCAGTTGCTGGAAAGCGAACGCGATACCACCGTTGAACGTGACGAAGTGGCTGCGCGTAAACGTCGCATTGAAGGGCAGATTACCCGCCTCAGCCAGCCGAGTGGTGCAGAAGATTCTCGCATGATCGCGCTGGCAGAGCGTTTTGGTGGCGTGCTGCTGTCTGAGATTTATGATGACGTGACCATTGACGATGCGCCTTACTTCTCCGCGCTCTACGGTCCGTCGCGCCACGCGATTGTGGTACCCGATTTATCGCTGATCCGCGACCAGTTAGACGGTCTGGACGATTGTCCGGAAGATTTGTATCTGATTGAAGGGGATCCACAATCCTTCGATGATAATGTTTTCGAAGTCGATGAAATGCAGGGCGCGGTACTGGTAAAAACCGGCGATCGTCAGTGGCGTTATTCCCATTTTCCGCAGGTGCCGCTGTTTGGCCGTGCGGCACGTGAGAACCGTCTGGAAACGTTGCATAAAGAGCGCGAAAGCCTGTCCGAGCGTTATGCCACGTTGTCGTTTGACGTGCAGAAAATTCAGCGTGCGCATCAGGCTTTCAGCCGCTTTATCGGCAGCCATCTGGCCGTTGCTTTTGATGCCGATCCGGAAGCGGACATTCGTACTTTGAGCGGCCGTCGCGGTGAGCTTGAACGTGCACTGAACGCGCATGAAGGCCAGAATCAGCAGCAGCGTCAGCAGTTTGAGCAGGCGAAAGAGGCCGTCGGCATGCTCAACAAATTGCAGCCGCGGGTTGGCCTGCTGTGTGATGAAACGCTGATTGACCGTGTGGAAGAAATCCGCGATGAAATGGAAGAGGCGCAGGACGCCGCCCGTTTCATTCAGCAACACGGCATTTCTCTGAACAAGCTGGAACCGCTGGTATCGGTGCTGCAAAGCGATCCGGAACAGCACGAACAGCTGAAGGAAGATTACGCGCAGGCACAGCATGCGCAGCGTCTGGCGAAACAACAGGCCTTTGCATTGACCGAAGTGGTTCAGCGCCGCACGCATTTCAGCTACACCGACTCTGCCGGCATGTTAAATGAAAACGCTGACCTCAACGACAAACTGCGTCAGCGTCTTGAACATGCGGAAGCGGAACGTACCCGCGCGCGTGAGCAAATGCGTCAGCATCAGGCACAGTTCACGCAATACAGTCAGGTTCTGGCCTCGCTGAAGAGCTCGTTCGATGCCAAGCGCGACATGCTTAAAGAGCTGGGTCAGGAATTGCAGGATATCGGCGTTCAGGCCGATCCGAATGCCGAAGCGCGCGCCAAAACCCGTCGCGATGAACTGCATGTTGCACTGAGCACCAACCGTGCGCGCTGCAATCAACTCGAAAAACAGATCACCTTCTGCGAAGCCGAAATGGATAACCTGCAGAAGAAACTCCGTAAGCTGGAACGTGATTATCATCAGAGCCGCGAGCAGGTCGTGACATCGAAATCCGGCTGGTGTGCGGTGATGCGTCTGGTGAAGGACAACGGCGTTGAGCGCCGCCTGCACCGTCGTGAACTGGCGTACATGGATGGCGACGAACTGCGCTCTATGTCGGATAAATCACTGGGTGCGCTGCGTCTGGCGGTATCGGATAACGAGCACCTGCGCGACGTGCTGCGCCTGTCCGAAGATCCGAAACGTCCGGAACGCAAAATTCAGTTTTATATTGCCGTGTATCAGCATCTGCGTGAGCGCATCCGTCAGGACATTATCCGTACCGATGATCCGGTGGAAGCCATCGAACAGATGGAAATTGAACTGGGGCGCCTGACGGAAGAACTTACCGCCCGTGAGCAACAACTGGCGATAAGCTCTAAGAGCGTGGCGAACATCATCCGTAAAACGATTCAGCGCGAGCAAAATCGTATTCGCCAGCTGAACCAGGGCCTGCAGGCCGTGGCATTCGGCCAGGTGAAAAGCGTTCGTCTGAACGTTAACGTGCGCGAAGCTCATGCTGGTTTGCTTGATGTGCTTTCCGAACAGCAGGAACAGCATCAGGATCTGTTCAGCAGCAACCGTCTGACCTTCTCCGAAGCGCTGGCGAAGTTGTATCAGCGCCTCAATCCGCAAATCGACATGGGTCAGCGTACGCCGCAAACCATTGGTGAAGAGCTGCTGGACTACCGCAACTACCTTGAAATGGAAGTGGAAGTTAACAGAGGATCCGACGGCTGGCTGCGTGCAGAGAGTGGCGCACTGTCGACGGGTGAGGCTATCGGTACCGGTATGTCGATTCTGGTTATGGTTGTTCAAAGCTGGGAAGACGAATCAAGCCGCATGCGCGGTAAAGACATTTCACCGTGTCGCCTGTTGTTCCTGGATGAAGCGGCGCGTCTGGATGCCAAATCCATCGCCACGCTGTTCGAACTATGCGACCGTCTGGAAATGCAGCTGATCATCGCCGCACCTGAAAACATTAGCCCGGAAAAAGGCACGACCTACAAACTGGTACGTAAGATGTTTGGTAACAATGAACATGTACACGTCGTAGGCCTGCGTGGTTTTGCGCCACCTGAATTACCGGTGCTGGCCAATACGGAAGCTGATATTTCCTGATCCCTTTTACAGACAACATTTTCTGTGGAACTTCAAAAGCCCTGGCAAAAATGCCGGGGCTTTTTTACACGTATTTATTCACTTAACTTATGTTTTATTGCGATTATCCGTTAGTTACTTATATCTGCTGATACATTTCCAACGCACCGGTTGAAATGTAATCGACTGGCTGAAAACAGTGCGGAAACTGTTTAATGAAAGCTTTATTTCCCCTGGTCGCTGGCTTAGAGTCTTTAGGTCAGACGAGGGCTCTATTTCATTGAGTTTCTACGCAAAAAATGAATTTTCTTTATATACTTAATCACAGAGTCGCTGGAATATTTCGGGGATGAAATTGAGCAATTTACCGGGAGGCAAGGGAAGATGTTGATGAATCAAAGGTCTCTCAAGTTTTTAGTGGCCAGCTGCCTGCTGGCAAGCGGCCTGTCGCCGTGGTTTGCTGCCTGGGCGACTGTACCGACTATGCCGGTGCGCACCGCCACGCTCTCCAGCGTTCAGAGCATGAGCCAGCTACAAGCTGAACTCTTACCGCGAGGCATTCGTCCGCTGTATTTGTCTTCCCTCTCATCACTGTATGCATCGAACCACATGCAGCCTATGTGGAAGGACAGGGAAACCGTCCAGATATTTCAGCAGCAGCTCGCAGAACTGGCTATTTCCGGTATTCAGCCGCAATTTACACAATGGGTTAGATGGCTGACAGATCCCGAAGTCACTGGCATGGCACGCGACGTCGTGCTGTCTGATGCGATGCTGGGCTATTTGCAGTTCACCAGCAGCGTAGAGGCCAAAGGCGATACCTGGCTTTACAGCAATGTTCCGTACAAAATGACCACACCACCGCTGACCGTCATTAACCAGTGGCAGCTCGCTGTGCGTCAGGGCACGACGGCACAGTATTTGTCGACGCTGACACCGCAACATCCTTATTATGCAAAAATGCACGATGCGCTGAAAACCATGCTGGCGGATAACCGCCCGTGGCCGGTGATAACGGGCGCAACCAGCCTGCGTCCGGATCAGATTAGTGACGACATTCCTGCACTGCGTGAAATTCTCAGCCGCACCGGCATGATGGTCGCGCCGCCAGACGAGGCCAAAGCGCCGAAGCCGACGGATGAAACCATCGCACCCAACGTGCCAGGCAGCGCGGCAAATGACGATCTTTCCGTTGATGAAAGCGCTGACAAAGCGCAGGCATCCACGCCAGCGGTGAGCCCGTCGGCAACTTCCGTGCAAGATGTTCTGCCAACGGTGCAGTCAGTTGAAAGCCCGGCTCCCGCAGCACCTGTTGTGGTATCTAACAATCAGTACACGCCGGATCTGGTCGAGGCGGTTAAGCGTTTTCAGAAATGGCAGGGACTTGAAGCGGATGGCATTATCGGTGCCCGTACGCGTCAGTGGCTAAATTCATCTCCGCAGCTGCGTGCCACGTTGCTGGCGCTGAACATTCAACGGTTGCGTATTCTGCCGGGCAATGTGAACACCGGTATCATGGTAAACATTCCGAATTACCAGCTGACGTATTATCTCAACGGTAATGAAGTGTTGTCATCGCGGGTGATTGTTGGCCGTCCAAGCCGTAAAACGCCGCTGATGAGCAGTGCATTAAACAACGTGGTGGTGAACCCGCCGTGGAACGTGCCGACGACCTTAGTGCGTGAAGATATCGTGCCGAAAGCCCGCAACAACCCGACGTACTTCCAGCAGCACGGTTATCAGGTGTTATCCGGCTGGAGTAATGATGCAGAAGTGATCGACCCGACGATGATTGACTGGGCGATGGTGTCACCGAGCCATTTCCCATATCGCATCCGACAGGCACCGGGCGCGAGCAATTCCCTTGGTCGATACAAATTCAACATGCCAAGTTCTGATGCTATCTACCTGCACGACACGCCGAATCACAATCTTTTCAGTAAAGATATTCGTGCGTTAAGTTCAGGATGTGTGCGGGTGAATAAAGCCTCTGAACTGGCCAATATGTTGTTGCAGGACGCGGGCTGGAATGACACGCGTATTTCCTCTGCATTGCAGGGCGGTAATACCACTTACGTCTCTATTCGTCATCGCATACCGGTAAAACTGTTTTATTTGACAGCGTGGGTAGCGGAAGATGGTAAGCCGCAATTCCGTACAGATATTTACAATTATGATTCTACTGTGAGATCCGGCGCACAAATCTTGCCTCAGGCAGAAAAATTACTGCAATAAATGCAGTAAAACTAGTCTGATAAAGGTCAGAGTATTTGGCCATTGAACGAGCGTGAGCCATTGGCACGCTCGTTTTGCATATTTGGGTCCCTTGACTCGCCCAATTTAGGAAGTTAAGGTTCGAGGCGGTGCTGGCATTGCACCTTTTTGACACTCTTACCGGATAGTAAACTGTTCATGAATGAAATCGACAAACATCGCCGTAAATGGCTGGCATTAGGCAGTGCCGCTATGGGGATTGCATTGCTTCCGAGTCGTGCGTTCGCCACTCTTTCCACTCCTCGTCCACGTATTCTGGTCGTTAATAATCTAAATACTGGCGAAACCCTCAAAACTGAGTTTTTTGATGGAAAGCGTTACAACAAGGATGAATTGGCCCGGTTGAATCATTTGTTCAGGGACTATCGGGCAGAAAAGGTGAAGTCCATCGACCCCGCTTTGTTCGATCATCTCTATCGCTTACAGGTCATGCTCGGAGGAACGAATAAACCCGTGCAGTTGATTTCTGGCTACCGCTCGCTGGCGACGAATAACAGCATGCGTGAACCAGGAAGTGGTGTGGCGAAGCACAGCTACCACACGCTGGGTCAGGCGATGGATTTCCACATTCAGGGCATCGAACTGAGCAATATCCGCAAAGCAGCATTAAAAATGCGGATGGGTGGTGTAGGATATTATCCACGAAGTAACTTTGTGCACATCGATACCGGCCCTGCGCGGACCTGGTGATGTGTGTCATTAGTGGCCTGCCCAAATGGACAGGCCATTTTGTGGAGCCTTATGAAAACCCATCTCATTACCGTCACGGCGTTCAGCCAAAATTGCTCACTGATTTGGTGTACTAAAACCAATCAGGCCGCGCTTGTCGATCCGGGCGGCGAAGCAGCCAAAATCATCCGCGAAGTCTCTGCTCAGGGCGTACTGGTCACGCAAATTCTGCTGACACATGGTCATCTTGATCACGTTGGTGCTGCCGCGGAACTGGCTGCACATTATCAGGTGCCGGTGATTGGGCCTCATCCAGAAGATCAATTCCTGCTGGATGCACTGCCAACGCAAAGCCAGATGTTCGGATTAGACCACTGTGACCCGCTGACGCCTGATACCTGGCTGGAAGAGGGCGATCATGTCAGCGTGGGCGAAGAGAAACTTTCCGTGCTGCATTGTCCCGGACACACGCCGGGCCATATCGTTTTCATCAATGATAAAGCGCGTTTAGCCGTTTCCGGTGACGTGATATTTAAAGGTGGCGTTGGCCGTAGTGATTTCCCGCGCGGTGATCATCAGGCGCTGATCCATTCGATCAAAACCAAATTGTTGCCGCTTGGCGATGACATCGTGTTTATCCCAGGTCACGGGCCGATGTCAGATTTTGGTTATGAACGTAAAACCAACCCTTTCCTGCAGGATGAATTACCGGTCTGGTGATTTATTTTGCGCCTCAGGAACAGCAAAAAGCCCGTCAGTTTCCTGACGGGCTTTTTTAATGGAGCAGCGTTGCTTATGTTTTACAGCACAGCGACGATGGCTTCACACAGCGGTGCCATGTTATCCAGCGTAATACCGGCCACGTTAATGCGTCCTGAGTTCACCGCGTAAACCCCGAATTCATCACGCAGACGCAGAACTTGATCTTTGGTCAGGCCGCTGAATGAGAACATACCATTCTGATTGATAATAAAGCTGAAATCCTGTTTAGCGCCTTTTTCCTGCAAGGTTGTGACGAACAACTGGCGCATGCGGTGAATACGTTGACGCATGTCGCTCAGTTCCTGCTCCCACAGCGCGCGCAGTGATGGGTTACCCAGTATGGTCGCGACGACGGCTGCGCCGTGTGCCGGTGGGTTAGAATAGTTTGCACGGATAACGGATTTCACCTGGCTAAACGCGCGGTCAGCGGTTTCGGCATCAGACGCCACAATCGTACAGGCACCCACTCGCTCGTTATACAGACCAAAGTTTTTCGAGTAGGAGCTCGCGACCAGCAATTCTTTGTGTTTTGCCACGAAAAGACGCAGGCCACCGGCATCTTCTTCCAGACCTTTCGCAAAGCCCTGATAGGCGAAGTCAAACAGCGGCAACCAGCCTTTCGAGACGGACAGCTCCGCCAGCTGTGACCACTGTTCCTGTGTAGGATCGATACCGGTTGGGTTATGGCAGCAACCGTGGAACAGCACTACGTCGCCCGCTTGTGCTTCACTCAGGCTCTTAAGCATACCGTCGAAATCAAGGGAGTGATTCTGCGCGTCATAATAGTTGTATTCAGCCACTTCCAAACCTGCAGCATTAAATACGCTTTTATGGTTCGGCCAGCTTGGGTTGCTGACCCACACCCGTTTGGCGCTGGTTTGGGTGGCGATAAAATCTGCTGCGATACGCAGTGCGCCGGTGCCGCCGGGAGTCTGAGCAGTGCGGGCTCGTTTTTCAGCGATCACTGCGCTGTCTTTGCCAAACAGCAGTTCCTGTGTGCAGTGTGCAAAATCAGGCAATCCGTCGATGCTCAGATAGGTTTTGGTCGTTTCATTTTCCAACAGGAATTGTTCGGCTTTCTTCACGCTGGCCAGAACCGGCGTTTTACCTGTCTCATCTTTATAAACACCAATCCCAAGATTGATTTTATCAGAGCGGTCGTCAGCGCGGAAAAGATCGGAAAGGCCCAGAATCGGGTCGGCAGGTGCTGCAGTGATTTTTTCAAACATGTTGGAAACTTCCATTAGCCTGATAGTACGAAAGAGGCCTTAAGGGTAACGCCAGAGCGCGCGTTTTGCCAACCGTTTGCGGGAAAAAGTAAGCAGAGTTGTGAGGGCGGATCCGAGATTAAAATATTTTATGAAAAGGGCATGGAAAAGGGTGTTTTTAAGAAATCAGAAATGCAAAAGGCAGAGCCGAAGCTCTGCCTTGATATCCACTTTGATGCGCCCGTAAGCGCATCGTTAAGCGATATTAGAACTGGTATTGCAAGCCAACACCCACAGTGTCGTCGGTGCTGCGACCGGCGGCTTTGGTGTAGCTGTTGTCGTCCAGCAGGTTGATTTTGTAGTCAACGTAGGTAGACATGTTTTTGTTGAAGTAGTAGTAAGTACCAACTTCTACGTATTTAACCAGGTCAGCATCGCCGCCAGCGTAGGTTGCGCCGTTGTCGCTGAAGCCGTTCAGCTGCTTGCCTTTAGACTGCAGGTAAGCGATGGATGGACGCAGACCGAAGTCGAACTGGTACTGTGCAACCACTTCGAAGTTCTGAGTTTTGTTAGCAATCGCATCTGGGTTGCCGTAATCGGTGGTGTTACGTGATTCACCGTAGAAGGTTGCCAGGTACAGGTTGTTAGCGTCGTATTTCGCGCCGAATGCGTATGCGTCAGCTTTGTCGCCGTTACCGTCAGCTTTCTGAGTAGAGGTACGGTTAGAAGAGAAGTAAGCACCAGTCAGGCTAACACCAGAGTTGCCCAGTGCGTATGCAGCAGAAGTACCCCAGCCGTCGCCGTTGGAGTCAACTGCGCCACGACCGTCACGACCTTCGTCGTTTTTGCCCTGGTACTGTACAGCGAAGCTCAGGCCGTCAACCAGACCGAAGAAGTTGCTGTTACGGTAAGTTGCCATGCCATTACCACGACCAACCATGAAGTTGTCGTTGTTCTGGTACATGGTGTCATCGCCAAAGATTGGCAATTGGTCGGTGTAGGACATTACGTCGTAGATTACGCCGTAGTTACGACCGTAGTCGAATGAACCTGCATCACCGAATTTCAGACCTGCGAAGCCCAGACGAGTTTTGTTGCCTTCGTCGCCAGCGCTTTCTGCATGGTTAGCCTGAACGTTGTATTCCCACTGGCCGTAACCGGTCAGTTGGTCAGTAATTTGAGTTTCGCCTTTGAAGCCGAAACGAACATAGGTCTGGTCGCCATCATCACCAGCGTTGTCAGAGAAGTTATGGCGTGCGTCAACTTTACCGTACAAATCCAGTTTGTTGCCGTCTTTGTTATAGATCTCTGCTGCATTAGCTGCACCAGCGACTAACAGAGCTGGGATTACTACTGCAAGAATGTTGCGCTTCATCATTATTATTACCCTCATTGGTTTTATTCGGACACCTGCCACTGCCGTCAATAATTCTTTGGGGAACTATTCATGAAAGTTTGGTGTCTCCTGTGTCTGAACGCACTATTCCATCCGAGGTTCGCTTAATCTACAGCGAAAATGCTACTAAATTACTAAATATGTTTCAGCGAGAAAGAATGTATTACAAAATGTGTATTTTAGGGAACTTTGTGACGGGGATCTATTTTTAAAAATGACTAAGGCCAGCAATGCTGGCCTTAGTTTTGTAAAGTTTTTGTTAATTAAAAATAGTTTAATTAATTAGAAGGTTGCATTACGTGGTGTGCGCGGGAACGGAATCACGTCGCGGACGTTCTGTACGCCGGTGACATAGGCTACTAAACGTTCAAAGCCCAAACCGAAGCCGGAGTGTGGCACAGTGCCGTAACGACGAAGATCGCGATACCACCAATAATCTTCAGTTTTAAGTCCCATTTCAACCATTCGCGCGTCCAATACATCCAGACGTTCTTCACGCTGAGAACCGCCGATAATCTCACCGATGCCAGGCGCTAATACGTCCATCGCCGCGACGGTTTTGCCATCATCGTTCAAACGCATGTAGAAGGATTTGATATCCTTCGGATAGTTTTTCACTACCACCGGCGCTTTGAAGTGTTGCTCAGCAAGATAACGTTCGTGTTCTGAAGAAAGATCCACACCCCACGAAACAGCGTTCTCAAACTTCTGACCGCAATTCATTAGGATTTCTACTGCTTCAGTGTAATCCACCTGCGCGAAATCAGAGGTTACAAAACGCTCAAGGCGGGCAACCGCATCTTTGTCTACGCGTTCAGCAAAGAAAGCCATATCGTCTGAACGTTCGTTCAACACGGCCTGGAAAACATATTTCAGCATGTTTTCAGCCAATGATGCGATATCGTCCAGTGTGGCAAAGGCCACTTCCGGTTCCACCATCCAGAATTCAGCGAGGTGACGGCTGGTGTTGGAGTTTTCTGCACGGAAGGTCGGGCCGAAGGTGTACACCTTGGACAATGCACAGGCGTACGCTTCACCGTTCAGCTGACCAGAAACGGTCAGGAAGGATTCTTTACCGAAGAAGTCTTCGCTGAAATCGATCTCGCCTTTGTCAGTACGCGGCAGGTTTTGCAGATCCAGTGTGGACACGCGGAACATCTCACCAGCACCTTCGGTATCGGAAGCTGTAATCAGCGGCGTCGACACCCAGAAGTAGCCGTTTTCATGATAGAAACGGTGAATTGCCTGAGACAGGGTGTTACGTACGCGAGCCACCGCGCCAATCAGGTTGGTACGCGGACGCAGGTGTGCCACTTCACGCAGATATTCAATACTGTGACGTTTAGCCGCCATCGGATATGTATCAGGATCATCCACCCAGCCGACGACTTTAATCGCAGTCGCCTGCAGCTCAAAGCTCTGGCCTTCGCCAGGGGAGGCGACAACAGTACCTGTCACTTCAACAGAACAGCCGGTCGTCAGATGCAGAACCTCATCCTGATAATTGGGCAGAGAATTATTGACGACGGCCTGTAATGGATTAAAGCAGGAGCCGTCATAAACGGCGAGGAATGAGATACCAGCTTTAGAATCTCTCCGGGTACGTACCCAACCGCGTACGGTGACTTCACTGTCAACCGCAGCACGGCCTTGCAGTACGTCGACTACAGGCACAACGCTCATAGATTTCTCTCTTTCTTTATATACAGATGTTGACTAAGAAATAATGGACACCCTGTAAAAAGGGATTTTGCTATGTTACTTAGCCTTTCTCAGGACACAAGCAGAAATCAACGTCGTGGTGTAAGAATTGTCAGGCAGGGGCGGGTATACACGAAAATTATTGAGTGAATGAATGAAAGCCGAGCAAATTGAATATCATCTATATAAGGAAGGAAATACGCGGGATAAAAAATCAGCAAAGCGCCGGAGGTCATTTCCCGGCACTTCGCGGCAGATCAGGAGGCTTTTTTGACCAGTGGCAGATCAAATGCTTTACGTAGCGCTTTCACAAACGCTTTATCCTGACAGATGGTTTTTCCCGGACTGTCGGAAAGTTTCGCCACTGGCTTACCATTACACTGAACCAGTTTGATGACGATATTCAGCGGTTTCACACCGGGAATATTACAGGTCAGGCGCGTACCGATGCCGAATACTAAATTCACCCGCTTGTGGAAATGGCGATATAAATGCAGTGCCTTATCCAGGTCGAGATTATCGGAGAACACCAGCGTCTTAGTCATCGGATCAATATCCAGTGCGTGATAATGCGCGATGGCTTTTTCACCCCACTCAAACGGATCCCCTGAATCATGGCGCAGACCCTGATACGCGTTCGCGAATTTCGGTCCGAAATCACGCAGGAAAGCATCCATGGTTATGCAGTCAGTCAGGGCGATACCGAGCTGATCAGGGTATTCATCCAGCCAGGCCTGTAGCGCCGCGCGCTGACTGTTGGCCAGCACCGGGCTGATTTGCTGATGCGCCTGAAACCATTCATGTGCCTGCGTTCCGACCGGTGCCAGTTGCAACTTATGGGCGACATCGTAGTTGCTGGTACCGACCAGATAAGGGAACTCACTTTTCAGCGTGCTGACAATCGCTTCCTGCACCTCGCCCGAGAAACGGCGGCGTGTGCCAAAATCCATCAGCCGGAAAGCGGAAAGATCGATATCAGAGGCCTGCTCATTAAAGCTGACCAGATTTTTACGCAGCTGTTCGACCGCCATTTGCGCCGTGATTAGCGGTGAACGATGGCGATGTACCACTTCACTGATAACCGCCAGCAGCGGCACTTCCCACATGATCACTTCACGCCACGGCCCTTCGATGCGCACATGCAAATGGCCGTCGCGGTCGGAAACGGTGACGTGTTCCGGATTATAGCGGAACGTTTTCAGCCAGCTGAGATAGTCCTGTGTAAAGAAAGGCAGCCCGGAGAGGTAAGTGAACTCATCGTCGGTCAGCGCCAGTTCGCTCATCAACTGGATTTGCTGACGGATTTCACCGGCGTATTCGCCCAGCAGTTCATCACCGCGGCAACGGAACTCGGCCACCACGCTGATACTGTGATAACGATGGAAAACCGCTTGCTGCATATGAAGCTTGTAGGCATCGGTATCTAACAGCGAAGTCAAAATCGGGGAGGCGTATGGAGTCATAGCGCTTTACAGCATCCTCGTCAGAAACTGAGTGTTTGAACACAAACAACCGTTCCGTAATAAAAACGTTCTGAATAAAACAGCAAAAGTCTGTGAAGTATACCGTAATATCCCGCCAAAGAACCCTCATCACATCATAATTGTCCGTGACGGGTCGAGGCCAAAATGTGCTCACAGGCGGGGTGTACGGTGATTTGCGCTAATTTACGCAATAAATAAGGCACAAATTGATTACATTTGGTGAGGCGGATAAGTCTTCCTGGTGGACAGCGCGAACAAAATTCTGTGTTTTGGTTGAAAGGTGCGCATACGAACTCACAACCTTGCAACAATCTGGGATTTCCTGATGCCTGTGTTAGAGTTTAGAGAGAAAGTATGAAGGTCGCGTCAGGTTCTGTGCAGCCCTGTGCTGATGACAGGAACACCCTTCAACGCCATAAATCGTCATCACCATAAACTATGAAAATGCCAAAAGGTTTTTTATGACTCAACTGCCGCAAGCCAAGTTCCGCCACGATTACCGTGCGCCGGACTACACCATCACGGATATCGACCTTAATTTCGAGCTTGATGCACAAAAGACGGTCGTGACGGCCATTAGCCAGATCAAACGTCTGGGCGCAGAAGGGGCTTCCCTGACGCTCAACGGTGAAGACCTCCAGCTGGTCAGTCTGAAAATCAACGGTCAGGACTGGCCGAAGTATCAGTTACAGGAAGGCACTTTGGTGATCGACGGCCTCCCGGAAGCATTTGAGCTGGCGATTGTTAACGAAATTCATCCGGCGAAAAACACCGCGCTGGAAGGCCTATACCTGTCCGGCGACGCGCTGTGTACCCAGTGTGAAGCCGAAGGTTTCCGCCACATTACCTATTATCTCGACCGCCCTGATGTGCTGGCGCGTTTCTCCACCCGCATCGTGGCCGATAAAGCCCGCTATCCTTACCTGCTGTCTAACGGTAACCGTATCGACCAGGGCGAACTGGAAGACGGCAAGCACTGGATCAAATGGCAGGATCCGTTCCCGAAACCTTGCTACCTGTTTGCGCTGGTGGCGGGTGATTTCGACGTGCTGCGCGATACCTTTAAAACCCGTTCAGGCCGCGATGTGGCGCTGGAGTTGTTTGTTGACCGCGGCAATCTTGATCGCGCCGGCTGGGCGATGGAATCCCTGAAACAATCCATGAAATGGGACGAAACCCGTTTCAATCTGGAATACGATCTCGACATCTTCATGATTGTCGCGGTTGATTTCTTCAATATGGGCGCGATGGAAAACAAAGGCCTTAACGTCTTTAACTCCAAATACGTGCTGGCAAAAGCCGAAACCGCCACCGACAAAGACTACCTCGGTATTGAAGCGGTGATCGGCCATGAATACTTCCACAACTGGACCGGTAACCGCGTGACCTGCCGCGACTGGTTCCAGCTGAGCCTGAAAGAAGGTTTGACCGTTTTCCGCGATCAGGAATTCAGCTCCGATCTCGGATCGCGCTCGGTTAACCGTATCGATAACGTCCGCGTCATGCGTGGCGCACAGTTTTCTGAAGATGCCAGTCCGATGGCGCACCCGATCCGTCCGGATAAAGTCATTGAAATGAACAACTTCTACACCCTGACGGTGTATGAGAAAGGTTCTGAAGTTATCCGCATGCTGCACACCCTGCTGGGCGAAGAGAAATTCCAGGCCGGTATTCAGCTGTATTTCGAACGTCATGACGGCAGCGCAGCGACCTGTGATGATTTCGTGCAGGCAATGGAAGATGCGTCCAATGTCGATTTGTCGCTGTTCCGCCGCTGGTACAGCCAGTCCGGTACGCCAGTCCTGACCGTGCGCGACGACTATGATGTTGAAAAACAGCAGTACACGCTGACCGTCAGCCAGAAAACGCCGCCGACGCCAGATCAGACCGAAAAGCTGCCGCTGCACATCCCGCTGGATATCGAGCTGTATGACCCCCAGGGCAACGTCATTGCATTGAAGCAGGATGGTCAGATTGTCAGCAACGTGCTCAACGTGACCGAAGCTGAGCAGACTTTCATCTTCGAAGACGTGGAAGCGCCGCCGGTGCCTTCTTTATTACGTGAATTCTCCGCGCCGGTGAAACTCGATTACAAGTGGGGCGATCATCAGCTGACCTTCCTGATGAAGTACGCGCGTAACGATTTCGCCCGCTGGGATGCGGCTCAAAGCCTGCTGGCAATTTACATCAAGCTGAACGTCGCGCGTCACCAGCAAAAACAGCCACTGTCTCTGCCGCTGCACGTGGCAGATGCGTTCCGCGCTGTATTGCTGGATGAGAACATCGATCAGGGCCTGGCGGCGCAGATCCTCACGTTGCCGTCGGATAACGAGATTGCCGAGCTGTTCGACATTATCGATCCCGAAGCGATAAGCGCCGTGCATGAAGCGATTACCCGCTGTCTGGCCACCGAAATGGCCGATGAGTTCCTTGCCGTTTACAACGCTAACCGTCTGCCGGGCTACCGCGTGGTCCATGAAGATATCGGTAAACGTACCCTGCGTAACACCTGCCTGCGCTATCTGGCCTTTGCCGATGTGACGCTGGCCGATCAGCTGGTGAAAACTCAGTTTGAGCAGGCAGACAACATGACCGATTCTCTGGCCGCGATGTCTGCGGCGGTTTCTGCGCAACTGCCTTGCCGCGAGGCACTGATGGCGGCTTACGATGAGCGCTGGCATCACGACGGTCTGGTGATGGATAAATGGTTTATCCTGCAAGCTACCAGCCCGGCTGCCGACGTCCTGCAGAAAGTACGTTCATTACTGAATCACCGCTCGTTTAGCATGGGCAACCCGAACCGCGTACGTTCTTTGATTGGCGCATTCGCTTCTGCCAATCCTTCTGCGTTCCACGCAGCGGACGGCAGCGGTTATCAGTTCCTGACCGAAATGCTGACGGATCTGAACACCCGTAACCCGCAGGTGGCGGCACGTATGATCGAGCCGTTGATTCGTCTTAAACGTTACGATGCAGGCCGTCAGGCGCAGATGCGCAAAGCGCTGGAACAGCTGAAAGGGCTGGAAAATCTGTCCGGTGATTTGTTCGAGAAAATCACCAAAGCGTTAGACGCATAATCAAAAAACAGAAATGACAAAGGGCGATGGAAACATCGCCCTTTTTACATCCAAAGATCTCAAAAATACGTTATCGCTGCGCCCGTTTCGCCTCCAGTGAAACCGTCGGCGCAGGCTGTGGCGTCAGAACGCGCTCCAGCACTTCGGCTTCCAGCTCTGCCAGTCTTGCCGACCCCTTACGGCGTGGGCGCGGCAAATCTACCGTTAAATCCATCCCAATCTGCCCCTGATCAATAAGGATCACCCGGTCGGCGACCGTTACGGCTTCACTGACATCATGCGTCACCAGCAGCACGGTAAAATCATGCTGCTGCCACAGGCGTTCGATCAAACTTTGCATTTCGATACGCGTCAGGGCATCCAGTGCGCCGAGCGGTTCATCCAGTAACAACAGGCGTGGACGATGGATTAACGCACGCGCCAGCGCCACACGCTGTTTTTGTCCGCCTGACAGTGCCGAAGGCCATTCATCGGCGCGATCCGCCAGCCCGACCTCTTCCAAAGCCGCCAGCGCGGCTTCACGCCATTTGCCTTTTAAGCCCAGCCCGACGTTATCGATCACTTTCTTCCACGGCAGGAGACGGTCATCCTGAAACATCAGCCGCGTATCGTCACGCACCTGACTGAGCGGGGCGCTGGCGCTGAGCAGTTCACCCTGCGTGGTTTTTTCCAGACCGGCGAGCAGGCGTAATAACGTACTTTTTCCGCAGCCGCTGCGGCCAACCACCGCCACGAACTGGCCGGGCGGAATGCGCAGATTGATGTCATTGAGCACGGCGCGGTTGCCGTACTTTTTAGTGATGCCGGAAAGCGTAACCGGCGTGCCTTGCGGGATACGTGCAGGGGCGCTCATGCGGCGTCTCCTTGTTTTTTCTGATAAGCGGGGTGCCAGCGCAGCCAGACACTTTCCAGCTGGCGGGCTAAAATATCGGCCAGTTTGCCAAGGATTGCGTACAGCACGATGGCGACCACGACGACGTCAGTTTGTAAAAATTCGCGCGCATTCATGGCCAGATAACCGATCCCTGAATTGGCAGAAATGGTTTCAGCGACGATAAGCGTCAGCCACATGAACCCGAGCGCAAAGCGGACGCCGACCATAATCGACGGCAGCGCGCCCGGTAACACCACCTGAATGAACAACGGGAAACCGGATAAACCATAGCTGCGCGACATCTCCAGCAGGCCGCGGTCAATATTGCGGATGCCGTGATAGGTATTGAGGTAAATCGGAAACAGCGTTCCCAGGGCGACCAGGAAAATTTTGGCGGTTTCATCAATGCCGAACCACAAAATCACCAGCGGGATCAGCGCCAGATGGGGAATATTTCGCAACATTTGCAGGGAGCTGTCGAGCAGGCGCTCGCCCCAGCGGGAAAGCCCGGTGATAAAGCCGAGCAGCAAACCCAGGCTGCCGCCGATAGCAAAACCGGTCAGTGCGCGGAAGGTACTGATTTTCAGGTTTTGCCACAGATCGCCACTCTTCGCCAGTGTCCAGAACGCCTCGACCACCGCGCTGGGCGCGGGAAGAATGCGGTTGGATAACCAGCCCGCTTCGACGGCAAGCTGCCAGCCGCCGATCAGCGCCACCGGTACAATCCATGGCAAAATACGGTCTAACCAGCGTTGTGATGAGGTCATGCTTGTTCTCCTTAATGCTGGCTGGCGACTTTTTTGTTGGCAAAGTCGTGAGCAACCAATTCACCGCGCGGCAAAATAGCTTTCTTCACCACCTGCTCATCTTCCGGTTTAGCCAGATCCAGATGCGGGAACAGCAACTCGCTGACGCGGTAGGCTTCTTCCAGATGCGGATAACCGGAGAAAATAAAGGTGTCGATGCCCAGATCGGCGTATTCCTGCATACGTGCCGCCACGGTTGGACCGTCGCCTACCAACGCAGTGCCTGCGCCGGTGCGTACCAGGCCGATGCCAGCCCAAAGATTCGGGTAGATTTCCAGTTTGTTGCGATCGCCGCCGTGCAAAGCCGCCATACGGTGCTGTCCAACGGAATCAGTTTTGGCAAATGCCGCCTGTGCGCGTTGAATGGTTTCATCATCAATGTTGGCGATAAGGCGGTCGGCGGCCTGCCAGGCTTCTTCATTCGTTTCGCGCACAATCACGTGCAGACGGATCCCGAAGCGCACCGTACGACCATGGGCAGCGGCTTTCGCACGAACCTGATCAATTTTTTCTTTCACCGAAGCCGGTGGCTCGCCCCATGTCAGATACAACTCGACCTGTTCTGCCGCCAGATCCTGCGCTTCCTCAGACGAACCGCCGAAATACAGCGGCGGGCGAGGGTACTGAACCGGCGGATGCATCAGGCTCGCGCCTTTAACCTGAATGTGTTTGCCTTCGTAATCCACCGTTTCGCCTTCCAGCACGCGACGCCAGATGCGGGTGAATTCGGCAGAGGCTTCGTAACGCTCTTTGTGATTAAGATGAAGACCTTCAGCGGCCAGCTCAGCCGGATCGCCGCCGGTCACCAGATTAAACAGCGCGCGGCCACCCGACAGCCGGTCGAGCGTTGCCGCCTGACGCGCCGCCAGCGTCGGGGAGATAATCCCCGGACGCAGCGCCACCAGGAATTTCAGCCTCTGGGTAACGGAAATCAGTGAGGCGGCTACCAGCCATGAGTCTTCGCATGAACGGCCAGTAGGCAGCAGCACGCCGCCGAATCCTAAGCGGTCGGCCGCTTGTGCGATCTGTTGCAGATAACCGTGGTCAACGACGCGCGCACCTTCTTCAGTGCCTAAATAGCGACCGTCGCCGTGGGTAGGTAAAAACCAGAATACGTTAAGACTCATAGGGTTACTCCTCTCTCGCTCGTTTCCGCTCGTGGGTGGCGGTTAAATAGTCGGATATTCAGTTCGCTTGTACTGTCGGTTTCCAGATGCGGTCTTTGATTTCGACCTGCTTTGGCAAAATATGGTTTTCGTAGAACAGATCGGCGGTTTGCTGCTGGCGCTTTTCCGTTTCAGCACTGACGGGCGTGATGGGCAAATCCGGCAGATGATCCAGATACGACGCCACCACTTTTTCCGGCAGGCCCATCGACTGGGAAAGCAGCTTGATGCTCTGGTCGCGATCGGTTTTGGTCAGCGCATTCGCCTGCGTTAACACCGTCAGAACCTGCTGGATAAACTGCGGATTGGCTTCGGTATATTTTTTCGGCGCAAGATAGAAGGAACCGGTCTGATGCAACGATGAACCGTCCGTCAGCACCCGGACATTTCCCTGAACCTGTGCGGCGGAGTAGTACGGATCCCAGATGGCCCAGGCATCGACGTCATGCTGCTGGAAGGCCGCGCGTGCATCGGCGGGCGTCAGATACACCGGCTGGATATCGCTGAGCTTAAGCCCCGCCTGTTGCAGGGCGCGGATCAGTAAATTGTGCGAGCTGGAACCTTTCTGGAAGGCAACTTTATGACCTTTCAGATCGGCGACGCTTTTGATCGGGCTGTCGTTATCGACCAGAATGACTTCTGCTTTTGGCTTTGGCGGTTCCGAGCCGATATACAACAAATCTGCGCCCGCTGCCTGCGCGAACAGCGGTGGCAAATCACCGGTGCCGCCTAAATCAATACTGCCGACGTTAAGTGCTTCGAGAATTTGCGGTCCCGCAGGGAATTCGATCCAGGTGATTTTGGTATCGGGAAAACGCGTTTCCAGCAGTTTGTGCGATTTCGCCAGCACCAGTCCGACAGATCCTTTCTGGTAAGCGATGCGCAGCTGCTCCGGCGCTTTTTCTTCTGCTCCGGCGTACGCGCTGAGCAGAAGGCTGGTCAGCAAACCGGCAACTACCGGGAGGCGGCGTAGTGATGACAAGGAGAATGACGCAGTCATGGTGAATTCCTTTTTAGTCAGACGCGCAAAACTTGCGCTGAAAGAGAGGCTGCGGAGTTCGCAATAGGCCGGCGGCGGCTGAGTGCCAGATAAAAGTTTTCCAGGGATTCGTTCAGGCGCCCGGCAAGGGCCGGATCCAGCGTCGCAGGGAAGGTGTGATAATCGGTAATCAGGCTGTCATCGGCGAACACACCCTGCAAAACCTCCTGCGCTTTCAGCGAGGCGAGGACCGGCTTGAGGGCATAATCCACTGCCAGCATGTGGCCGATAGAACCGGCAGTCGCCAGCGGCAGTACAACTTTGTGGTCGAGTGCGCGTTCAGGCAGTAAATCCAGCAGCGTTTTCAGTGCGCCGGAAAACGACGCTTTGTACACCGGCGTTGCGACGATCAATCCGTCTGCGCTCGCCAGTTCGGCAATCAGTTGCTTGAGCTGCGGGCTGGAGAAATTTGCGAATAGCAGATCATCAGCGGAGAAATCCTGAAGATTGTAGGTAAAAACTTCCACACCACGGCTTGCCAGCCACTGGTGGCTGAGCGCCAGCAGGGAAGAAGAGCGGGACGGCTGTCGGGGGCTGCCTGCCAGGGAAATAACGCGCATGTTTATTCTTCCTTATAACAATATGTTATAGAACCATCATTTTTCTTAACAAAGTGAATTAAAACTAGCAGGCAACGCAGTGGGAGCGGAAATCTCAATTTTGGCTATTCATAGTCACAAAACGGATAAAGAAGGCAGCCAGGCAGGCGCAGGGGGAAACATAGAAGGACGTAAAACGTGAATCGAAAGTAAATAGAAAGTAATCGTTTGCGCATAAACGCATTTATTGCCACAAATGGCCGGTTATCGTTTCCAATTGGCCGACGGTTAGTCGATAATACCGCCCCGTCTAGCCACCGGGAATCCAGGAGTCTCCATGTATTATCCTCTTGTCAGGAAAGCACTGTTTCAGCTCGATCCAGAGCGCGCCCACGAGTTAACCTTTCGTCAGCTGAGCCGCATTTCCGGCACTCCCTTTGAATTTTTGATCCGCCAGTCTGTCCCAACCAAGCCTGTCAGCTGCATGGGATTATCTTTTAAAAACCCATTAGGTCTGGCCGCGGGTCTGGATAAAGACGGCACCTGTATTGATGCGTTTGGCGCCATGGGCTTTGGATTTGTGGAAGTGGGCACCGTTACGCCGCGTGCGCAGGACGGAAATGATAAGCCCCGTATATTCCGTATTGTTGAAGCAGAAGGCCTGATTAACCGCATGGGCTTTAATAACCACGGCGTCGATAATCTGGTCAATAACGTCAAGAGATCCCGTTTTGGCGGTATCATCGGCATTAATATTGGTAAGAATAAAGATACCCCGGTTGAGCAAGGTAAAGACGATTATCTGACCTGTATGGAGAAGGTATATCCGCATGCGGGCTATATTGCGGTGAATATTTCATCGCCAAACACGCCGGGATTACGTTCGCTGCAATACGGTGAAGCGCTGGATGATTTACTGGCGTCGATCAAGAATAAGCAGCTTGAACTTCAGCAGCGTCACCAGAAATATGTCCCGGTTGCCGTGAAGATCGCACCGGATCTTTCACAAGAAGAACTGATCCAAATAGCCGACAGTCTGGTGCGTCATAATATGGATGGCGTTATTGCGACCAACACAACGCTCGATCGCAAACTTGTTCAGGGACTTAATTATTGCGAACAAGTGGGTGGCCTCAGCGGACGTCCGGTGCAGCTGCGCAGTACAGAAATCATCCGCATGTTGTCGAATGAATTACAAGGTCGCCTTCCTATTATTGGCGTCGGCGGGATTGATTCTTTAACCGCAGCGCGCGAAAAAATGGCGGCGGGTGCGTCTTTAATTCAAATATATTCCGGATTTATCTTCAAAGGCCCGCGTCTCATCAAAGATATTGTTACCCATATCTAATCTTTTTCATCCTCAGGACGAGTCAGGGGTTTATTTATCAACCTGGCTCGTCTATATTTTGTCCACTGACCTTAATTAAGACTCAGGATTTGTCTGATTTCTTTTCATTATAAAAAATTCTATTCTTAACGGAGTAGCAGGTAATGAAGTCAGATTGGCGGGCATTGAGGGTGAACAGGATGACGAAATGAAAATCAAACCAGATGATAATTGGCGTTGGTATTTTGATGCTGAACATGACCGGCTGATGCTGGATCTGGCCAATGGCATGATTTTTCGTTCCCGTTTCCCGGCTAAAATGTTAACGCCTGACGCTTTTGGCGATATGACATTTTGCGTTGATGACGCCGCGTTATATTTTGATTTCGAAGAGCAATGCAAACAGATTAAACTCGGGGCTGAGCAACGCGCAGAATTAGTATTAAATGCCTTAGTCGCTTATCGCTTCTTAAAACCCCTGATGCCTAAGAGCTGGCATTTCAGTCAGCAGGTTCATCCTTTCCAGCCAGGTAACGGACAACTTGCCCAGGTGCAGGTGATGGAAAGCGGTGAGCAGGCCACATTACTGATTGTGGAATCCGGTGACAATGCCAGCCTGTGCCTGCTGGCGCAGGAAAGGCTGACTGTGGCCGGGCGCGGAATGGTTCTGGGTGATGCGATTAAGATTATGCACGATCGTCTGATGCCAGCCGTTGTCCGCACCAGCCATCGCGACCTGTACGATCAGGCGGTTTAATCCTTTATCTTTTTGGTTGAATCAAATATTGATAAAGCCGCCTGACCTTCCTGCCAGTTTCAAATATTCTAGCCGAGCACGATGTCTGATGCCGGAATACAGCTGCATGCCAAAATCGTCCCGTCTTTTCCCACTGCGCTTTCTTTGAGCGGCGAAACCTGCCCGTTTTGTAGCGTCATTTTACAGGCTCCACAAATTCCCGCCCGGCAGGAATAAGGGATGCGTAACCCCTGTAACTCAAGCTGTTCAAGTAAAATCTGCTGATTGTTGCCGGTAAATTCTGTGCCCTGATAATTAATTGTCAGAGCCTGTGCGCTGCCTTTAGGTGCTTCAATGCTTTCTACCACGTCACCGGCGCCATAAGGGCGGGGTGGTCTGGTGGCCAGCACCTCCACGTTATCGCCTGCGCGTATCACGCCGGTATTACGGGCAATCATGTTCTGACCGAAATCAACATCGCCATCGCTGGCCGTACGGTAACTTTGCAGCGTTTTCAGCGGTTCACCGCCGGGATGTTTGCGCCCCTTCTCAATGCTGACCGTCGTGAAAATACAGCGACTACAGGGTTTGACCAGATCGAAAATAACCTCGCCGATCCGGATCGTCTGCCAGGTATCTTCGGCATAAGCCTCAGCGCCGCTGACCACAATGTTCGGGCGAAATTGCTCCGTTCTGACGCCGACCGGACAGCGACCTTGTAAATCCAGCATGGAGGCTTCATTAATCAACAGATACGGGAATCCGTCGGCAAACGACAGTGGCACGTCAGGGTGTTTTTTTACCCGACGGGTCGGTTCTTCGCCAACCCAGCGCAGTTGCACCTCACGCTTTAAATAACCACTTAACCAGCGATTTACCGGTTCTGGCGCGATGAGTGAGGTAAACTGATTGCCCCAGACTTCTGTCGGCGCGTTCTGACCATTGAATTCAGCGAATTTGACACTGATGCTGTCGCCTTCTGGTGCGGCAATCATCAGGCCATCGGGTAACAGAACCGGGGTGAACAACACCAGATTCGGATACTGCCGGGCAGTAATAAACATGCCCTGAGGATCCGTCAGCATAAACTGGCGGTCAAACGCCAGACCCGTCGCCGTGACCAGCGCATGTGAAACTTGCAGGCCGCGCATGGATTTTATCGGGTGAACAAATAAACGTGAAAGAATGGGCACTTAATATCGCCTCTCTGATTTTTGATCCTAAAAGAGAACCAGAGACTTTATGACAAGCGCTCGGGATTAGCTATAATGCGCAACTATTTTATTTTTGGTGATATGTCGATATGAACTCTTTGTTTGCCAGCACGGCGCGTGGACTGGAAGAACTGTTAAAAAGCGAACTGGAAACGCTGGGTGCGCAAGCCTGCAAAGTTGTGCAGGGAGGGGTGCATTTTGAAGGTGACGATCGCCTGATGTATAAAAGCTTGCTGTGGAGCCGTCTGGCTTCGCGCATCCTTCTGCCTCTGAACGAATTCAAAGTCCACAGTGACTTAGACCTGTATATGGGCGTGATGGCGATCGACTGGCCGGAAATTTTCAGCGTCGATAAAACCTTCGCGGTCCATTTCAGCGGCCTGAACGACGAAATTCGCAACAGTCAGTACGGTGCACTGAAAGTCAAAGATGCCATCGTTGACAGCTTTACCCGCAAAATGGATGAACGTCCTAACGTCGCGAAGCAGTTGCCTGACATCCGCGTTAACGTCTTCCTGCAACGTGACACCGCCAGCGTGGCGCTGGATCTGAGCGGTGAAGGCCTGCATCAGCGCGGCTACCGTGATCTGGCCGGACAGGCACCGCTGAAAGAAAACCTCGCAGCCGCGATCGTGATGCGTTCCGGCTGGCAGTCGGGCACACCAATGCTGGATCCGATGTGTGGTTCCGGTACTTTGCTTATCGAAGCGGCCATGATCGCCGCCGATCGCGCGCCGGGCTTGCATCGCCCGCACTGGGGTTTCACCGGCTGGAATAAATTTGATACCGAACTGTGGCGTGAACTGACAACGGAAGCGCAGGTACGCACCCGCCGCGCCGTGCAGGAAACCACCTCGCGTTTCTTTGGCTCTGATATCGACCGTCGTGTGATCGAGATGGCGCGCTCCAACGCCCGTCGTGCGGGTGTTTCAGAGTTGATCAGTTTCGAAGCCGCTGAAGTCGGCAAACTGGTGAATCCGTTACCTGAAGGCCCGACCGGCACCGTCATCAGCAACCCGCCATACGGCGAGCGTCTGGAAAGTGAACCGGCGCTGATTGCGCTGCATAACCAGCTGGGCCGCATCATGAAGATGCAGTTCGGCGGCTGGCAGCTGTCTCTATTCAGCGCATCGCCTGAACTGCTGAGCTGCGTGCAATTGCGCGCCGACCGCCAGTTCAAAGCGAAAAATGGCCCGCTGGAATGCGTGCAGAAAAACTATCAGCTGTCGGAAAATCCGACCGGCGCTGCGGGCGTGCAAATGGCTGAAGATTACGCCAACCGTCTGCGCAAGAACGTCAAAAAGCTGGAAAAATGGGCCAAACAGCAGGGGATCGAATGTTATCGCCTGTATGACGCCGATTTGCCGGATTACAACGTGGCCGTCGATCGCTATGGCAGCAAAGTCGTGGTTCAGGAATACGCACCGCCAAAAACGGTTGATGCGCAAAAAGCCCGTCAGCGTCTGTTCGACGTGATAAATGCTACGCTCTCCGTGCTGGATGTTTCATCCAGCCAGCTGGTGTTGAAAACTCGCGAACGTCAGAAGGGCACCAACCAGTACGAGAAATTGGCGCAGAAAGGTGAATTCCAGCTGGTTGAAGAGTTTAATGCCAAGCTTTGGGTGAACCTGACCGATTATCTCGATACCGGTTTATTCCTCGATCACCGCATCGCGCGTAAAATGCTGGGCGAGATGAGTAACGGTAAAGACTTCCTTAACCTGTTTGCTTACACCGGCACCGCCAGTGTCCATGCGGGTCTGGGCGGCGCACGCAGCACTACCACCGTAGATATGTCCCGTACTTATCTGGAGTGGGCGGAGAAAAACTTGCGCGTTAACGGCCTGACCGGTCGTCAGCATCGCCTGATTCAGGCGGATTGCCTGTCTTACCTCGGCATGTGCGACGAACAGTTTGACGTGATCTTTATCGATCCACCGACGTTCTCTAACTCCAAACGCATGGCCGAAAGTTTCGACGTTCAGCGCGATCATCTTTCATTAATGAAAGATCTGAAGCGTATCCTGCGTCGCAACGGTACCATCATGTTCTCCAACAATAAGCGCGGTTTCCAGATGGATCTCGATGGACTGAGCAAGCTGGGTCTGAGCGCGAAAGAAATCACCAGCCAAACCCTGTCACAGGATTTCGCCCGTAATCGTCAAATTCATAACTGCTGGCTGCTGTCCCATGCTGGCGAGGAAAAATAAAGTTTATGTCGTTAATTAGTATGTCAGGTGCCTGGCTGTCATTCAGTGACTCGCCGCTGTTGGATAATACCGAATTGCACATTGAGCCAAACGAGCGCGTTTGCCTTGTTGGCCGTAACGGCGCCGGTAAATCGACGCTGATGAAAATTCTGAACCGCGAAGTGCCGCTTGATGACGGGCGCATCGTGTACGAACAGGATCTGATTGTGGCGCGTCTGCAACAGGATCCGCCACGTAACGTTGCCGGTACCGTGTTTGATTTCGTCTCTGAAGGCGTATTTGAGCAGGCTGAGCATCTGAAGGCCTATCACGCCATTTCGCATCTGGTCGAAACTGACCCGAGCGAAAAGAACATGAACAAACTGGCGCAGGTGATGGAGATCCTCGATCATCAGGGCCTTTGGCAGCTCGACAGCCGGATCAACGAAGTGCTGTTGAAACTGGGGCTGGATGCGGATACTGAATTGAAATCTCTGTCCGGCGGCTGGCTGCGTAAAGCTGCGCTGGGCCGTGCACTGGTCAGCGCGCCGCAAATCTTGTTGCTCGACGAACCGACCAACCACCTGGACATCGAGAGTATCGCGTGGCTGGAAGACTTCCTGAAAGAGTTTCAGGGCAGCATCATCTTCATTTCCCATGACCGTTCTTTCATCCGCAATATGGCGACCCGGATTGTCGATCTCGATCGCGGCAAACTGGTGTCCTATCCGGGCAACTACGAAGCTTACCTGCTGGCGAAAGAAGAAGCGTTGCGTGTTGAAGAACTGCAAAATGCTGAATTCGACAAGAAACTGGCGCAGGAAGAAGTCTGGATCCGTCAGGGCATTAAAGCGCGTCGTACCCGTAATGAAGGCCGCGTTCGTGCTCTGAAAGCGTTGCGTAAAGAGCGTTCAGACCGTCGTGAAGTGATGGGCACCGCCAAAATGCAGGTTGTTGAAGCCTCAACGTCCGGCAAGATTGTCTTCGAAATGGAAGATGTCAGCTACGCGATTGCCGGTAAGCAGCTGGTAAGCCACTTCTCTGCACAAGTCATGCGCGGTGATAAAATTGCGCTGGTAGGTCCGAACGGCTGTGGTAAAACCACGTTGCTCAAACTGATGTTAAGTCAGATTCAGGCCGACAGCGGCCGCGTTCACTGCGGTACCAAGCTGGAAGTGGCTTACTTCGATCAGCATCGTGCCGAACTTGATCCTGAACGTACCGTGATGGATAACCTTGCCGAAGGTAAACAGGAAGTCATGGTCAATGGTCGTTCCCGCCATGTGCTGGGTTACCTGCAGGACTTCCTGTTCCACCCGAAACGTGCAATGACGCCGGTGAAAGCGCTGTCAGGCGGCGAACGTAACCGCCTGCTGCTGGCTAAATTGTTCCTGCGTCCAAGCAACCTGTTGATTCTCGATGAACCGACCAATGACCTGGATGTGGAAACGCTGGAGCTGCTGGAAGAGATGATCGACAGCTATCAGGGCACCGTGATGCTGGTGAGCCATGACCGTGAGTTCGTCGATAACTCGGCGACAGAATGCTGGATTTACGAAGGCAACGGTGTGATCAATAGCTATGTGGGCGGCTATTTTGATGCGCAGCAGCAGCGCCGTAACCAGAAGCCAATCCGTCAGGTTGCGCCGACCGAAAGTAAGCCGTCTGCACAACCTAAAGCAGAACCGGCCAAACGCACGGCGAACAAGCTCAGCTATAATCAACAACGTGAGCTGGAACAATTGCCTCTGCAAATCAGCACACTGGAAGAGAAAATTGAAGCACTGCAACAGCAGATGAGCGATGCGAACTTCTTCACACTTCCTCATGAAGAAACTCAGCAAGTGCTTGCCGCTTTCGCTGCGGCAGAGCAGGAATTAGAGCAGGCGTTCGAACGTTGGGAAGCGCTGGAAGCGCAGAAAAACGGCTAACACTGTACGCTTATCGGTAACCGGTCTAATGGATAACCGGTTGCCGATATCTTTGGCCTTTCCGCTATTGAGGAGTCGATTGTGTGTTCTGATGCCCATGGCCCGCACATTTTATGCCCCCAATGCGACATGCTGGTGGCAATACCTGGTCTGCATATCGGGCAAAAAGCCGTGTGTCCCCGTTGTCATACAACGCTGACAACCCGCTGGAATGAACCACGCAGACGTCCTGTCGGTTACGCAATCAGCGCCTTATTTATGCTGGTGCTGGCCAACCTTTTCCCCTTTGTTAACATGAATGTTGCCGGACTGAGCAGCGAAGTCACGCTGGTGCAGATCCCGCAGGTATTGGTGTCAGAAGATTACGCCAGTATGGCATCACTGTTTATGATCGTGGTGCAGCTGCTTCCGGCAATCTGCATGATGTCGATCATCATCCTTTATCAGGGGATGAATATTCCCGTCCACTGGAAAGTCAGTATCGCCCGCACCCTGTTCAGGCTGAAAAGCTGGTGCATGGTGGAGATTTTTCTCGCCGGCGTTCTGGTCAGCTTCGTGAAACTGATGGCCTACGGTGACGTGGGAGTCGGTACCAGTTTCATCCCTTATGTCCTGTTTTGTTTACTGCAACTGCGGGCCTTCCAGTGCACCGATCGTTTCTGGCTATGGCAGCACATCGAGCCAGCACCGGCGGTGGAGCAACCGGTTCGCGTGGGTGAAAGCGGTCTACGTCAGGGACTTCGCTCCTGTCACTGCTGCATGGCGATTTTGCCGGTCGATCAGAGCGAGTGCGGGCGTTGTAAAAGTAAAGGACACGCACGGCGTAAGAACAGCCTGCAATGGACGATGGCGCTGCTGGTCACTTCAATTTTGTTATATCTCCCGGCGAATTTGCTGCCAATTATGATCACGCAGGTATTGGGAACCCCGATGCCTTCGACGATCATGGCAGGTGTCGTACTGCTGTGGAGTGACGGTTCGTACCCGGTTGCCATGGTGATTTTTATCGCCAGTATCATGGTGCCGACTTTAAAAATGATTGCTATTGCGTGGCTATGCTGGGACGCAAACAGCAATAAAGAAATCGACCGTGAAAGGTTGCATGTGATTTATGAACTGGTTGAATTTGTTGGCCGCTGGTCGATGATCGACGTGTTTGTAATTGCGGTACTTTCTGCGCTGGTAAGAATGGGGCAGCTCATGAGTATTTATCCGGACATCGGCGCGCTGCTGTTTGCTGGCGTCGTCATCCTCACTATGTTCGCTGCAATGACGTTTGACCCAAGGCTCATTTGGGATCGTGCCGGAATGAAGTCTACAAAGGAGCCACAAGATGGCAGGAAATAATATGGCAGAGCATGACGGAACTGCCAAAGTAGAAAAGATTAAACGCTGGTCACCAGTGTGGATTGTCCCGATTGTCACTGCGCTGATCGGGGCATGGATCCTGTTTTACCACTACAGCCATCAGGGACCGGAAGTCACTCTGATCACCACGACGGCGGAAGGGATTGAGGGCGGGAAAACCACCATCAAAAGCCGAAACGTCGATGTGGGTAAAGTAGAGTCCGTGACGCTGAGCGAGAACCTGCAGCAGGTGATCATCAAGGCGCGTCTGAACACCGGTATGGAAAAAATGCTGCGTGATGATTCGGTGTTCTGGGTGGTGAAACCGCAAATCGGCCGCGAAGGTATTTCCGGTCTGGGCACATTGTTGTCCGGGGCGTATATCCAGCTACAACCGGGCAATAAAGGCGGCGAAAAATCAGAATATAAACTTGATGACTCTCCGCCGCTGGCCTCGCCGGATGCTAAAGGTATCCGTGTGGTTCTCGAGAGTGAACGCTCTGGTCAGCTTAGCCCCGGTGACCCTGTGCTGTTCCGTGGTTTCCAGGTAGGTACGGTTGAAACCAGCCACTTTGATCCGAAAGCCCGTAATATCAAATATCAGCTGTTCATCCGCGCGCCGTACGACACGCTGGTATCTGACAATGTTCGCTTCTGGAAAGACAGCGGCGTGAACTTTGACATGTCAGCCGCCGGTATGCGTGTAGAAATGGGTTCCCTGACCACGTTGTTTAGCGGTGGCGTCAGCTTTGATATTCCTAATGGCTGGACGCAGGGGCAGGAAGCGAAAAACGGCGATAACTACCAGCTGTTTGACGATCAGAAAAGTATTCAGGAATCGCTGTATACCCGCCACATGGATTACGTGATGTTCTTCTCTGATTCTATTCGCGGCCTGCAACCGGGTGCACCGGTCGAATTCCGCGGCATCAGGCTCGGTACGGTTTCAGAAGTACCTTTCCCGATCAATGCGCTGAAACAGCAAATTGCGAACGACTATCGTATTCCTGTTCTGATCCGCATTGAACCGGATCGTTTTGCGCAGTTGCTCGGCAGCGATTTCAACATTGCCGATCATATTCGTGATGGGATCGCGCAGGGACTGCGTGCCTCGATGAAATCAGCCAACTTGCTGACAGGTTCGATGTATGTCGATCTGGATTTCTATCCGAATGAAAAATCGTGGAAAGGGCCGCTGGAAGTTGCCGGACATAAACTGCTGCCGACCGTGAGTGGTGGATTCGCGCAGATCCAGCAAAAACTGATGACCACGCTGGATAAAATCAACAATCTGCCGATCGAACCTATGCTGCGTGAAGCCACCAGTACACTGGCCGAAAGTCAGAGAACGATGAAATCCACGCAGAAAACCATCGAGTCTCTGAATGCGATTGTCAGCAGCAAAGAGATTAAGGCGCTGCCTCAGGATATGCAGCAGACGCTGATCCAGCTTAACCGCAGCCTGAAAGGCTTCCAGCCGGGTTCACCTGCGTACGGCAATCTGGTGGGCGATATGCAAAGTCTTGATAAGACCTTGCGCGAGCTTCAGCCGGTGCTTAAAACGCTGAACCAGAAAAGTAACGCTCTGATTTTCGCCGCCCCAGGGCAAGATGATCCTCAGCCGAAGAAGGCCAAATAATGAAAAAATGGATACCCGTCGTCTTAGCATTATTCCTGACTGCCTGTAGCAGCAGTGACCAGAAAACCTACTATCAGTTGCCTGTGCTGAGCAGCGCACCGGCAGCGGGCAGCGTGTTGTCATCCGGCATGGTGGAGCAGCGTAAGCTGTGGGTTGAGCACGTGAGCGTGGCTGATTATCTGGCAGGTTCGGGGCTGGTGTATCAGACCAATGATGTGCAATACACGCTGACGCAAAATAACCTGTGGGCCAGCCCGCTGGATCAGCAGCTTCAGCAATCACTGGTGACTTATCTGCGCCGGGATTTGCCCGGCTATCTGGTTTCAGGTCAGCCAGCCAGTTCTGACGATCAGGATGTGCTGAATGTGAACGTCACCGGTTTCCACGGTCGATATGATGGCATCGTCGTGGTAAGTGGTAGCTGGACGCTGACTCGTCAGGGGCAGACCGTTCAGCGTGATTTTGCACTGAATCTGAAACAGGGTGAAGACGGGTATGACGCTCTGGTCAGAACCCTGGCGACCGGATGGCAGCAAGAAGCAAGCCAGATAGCCGCACAGGTCAGATAAAAAACTTTTAAGCTTAATTTTATTTAAGCTAAATTATAAAAATCCCGGTTTCTGAATTTCAGACGCCGGGATTTTTTATTTGTGATCAGCCAGATGTGAATCCTGAGACGCGATTTATTTGCGCGCAATCCGATAAAATATCTCAAATTTATGACATTGGCGTGAATTTTGAGCATTGACCTCGTTTGCGATAACGGCTATTTGTTAGAGGTGGACGCAGAAGCGTACCACTGTTTTCTTTCCACCTAGACCTGAATAAATGAGGGATATAAGGCATGAAGAGACAAAAACGCGATCGCCTGGAACGGGCACAATCACGTGGTTACCAAGCAGGTATCGGCGGGCGCTCAAAAGAGATTTGCCCCTACCAATCATTAGATGCCCGATCACATTGGCTCGGAGGTTGGCGACAAGCCATGGAGGTCAGGGCTGTAAACGCTTAAGCGACAGCTCTGTCAGAATAAGGAACGACCTCCGCTGCGCGCGGAGGTTTTCGTTTGTAGGGCCCGGGTGACGCAGTCACGATTCCCGTCAAAGTGTTCTCAATAAAAATAATAAAAACAAAATCATCAGGCATAAAAAAACGGCGAACCTTACAGGCTCGCCGTTCTGTCAAACGCGGTATTAAACGTTTAGAACGCAGCAGCGTCCTTGAACAGACCGACTTTCAGATCGGTTGCGGTGTAGATCACCACACCGTCAACCAGTACTTCACCATCGGCGACGCCCATGATCAGTTTACGGTTGATGACGCGTTTGAAATTCAGGCGATAAGTCACCACTTTAGCCGTTGGCAGAACCTGACCGGTGAATTTCACCTCGCCGACACCGAGTGCGCGGCCTTTGCCTTCGCCACCGAGCCAGCCCAAGTAGAAGCCCACTAACTGCCACATGGCGTCCAGACCCAAACAACCAGGCATCACCGGGTCACCGATGAAGTGGCAGCCGAAGAACCACAGGTCCGGATTGATATCCAGCTCAGCTTCTACATAGCCTTTGCCATGGGTGCCACCATCTTCTTGCATCTTGACGATGCGATCCATCATCAGCATGTTGCCTGACGGTAACGGAGGACCGCCAGCGCCGAAGAGTTCACTGCGGCCGGAAGCTATGAGGTCTTCTTTCGTATAGGAATCGCGTTTATCTACCATGTTCTATGTAAGCCTTATTTTAATGAAGGGCGAAGATTAGCTTACAGCTGTAAGCTGAACAACTCCGATCAGCTGTGATTAAACCAGTTCAACCAACGAAGAGGCCAGGGATAACGCGGGCCACCTTGCGATGTTGCCAGCGCAATGCGCTGCTGAATCAACCCCAACAAACTCGGGCGCTCTTCTTCACCTTCCCCTTCGTTTGAGTAAATCAGTCCGGTCAGGATTGGCAGCGCTTCGGCTGCGTTGTCTACTGCCCATAAATGAAACTGGCCTTCGCGAACGGCGTCAAGAACCTGCGGATGCAGACACAAGTTACGCACGTTGCTGGTTGGCAGAATGACCCCTTGCTTACCGGTCAAACCGCGACGTTGACAAACTTCGAAGAAACCTTCGATTTTCTCATTAACGCCACCAATAGGTTGCACGTTCCCAAACTGATCGACAGAGCCAGTTACCGCAATTTGCTGGTTAATAGGCTGCATCGAGAGCGCACTGATCAATGCGCAAAGTTCAGCAAGGGAGGCGCTGTCGCCATCCACTTCTCCGTAAGACTGCTCAAACACAATCGAGGCGGAGAAGGGCAGTGGCTGGTCGAGCTCTAACTCGGATATCAAAAAGGCCTGCATGATCATCATACCCTTGGCATGAAGATTACCGCCCAGTTCCGCTTTACGTTCGACATCAGTAAATTCGCCGTCGCCGGTGTGTACGACACAACTAATGCGTGAAGGTTCACCTAACGCCCTCGGGTGCCCTGGATATTCCAGAACGGAGAGGCCGTTGATCTGACCGACGACTTCACCTTCGGTTTCAATGCGGATCTGCCCCAGCTCAATTTCATCCTGCATGCGTTCCTGCAAATAGCTCTCACGCCATGCGCGGGCATTGGACGCCGCTTCTAACGCCTTAGCGCTCAGAAGCTCGTCTTCATTGTAGAGAGCCGCTTCGCTAAGTTGCATATTCAGCCATACCGGGTCTAATGTCAGGCTGCCCTGATCGGTACTCTGCCGGATTGCTATTTTCAGAAACTCTGGCCACGCATCCGCAGCAAGTCGTGGGACTTCCAGCTCATCCGCCAGCGTATTGACATATCCACACCAGGTTTCCATGTCGCTCAGTTCGGTCAGTGGCAGGTCAGCTTCGAATTCACCGTAGATGGAAGAATCCATCAGCTCCGGTTCCATATCGCTGAGATCTCCCAGAGACAGGCGATCACCGACCAGAATCACGCGGATATCCAACGGCATCGGCGGAATGGTCGCGGGCAAAGGGCGTGTTTCATCAGGTGATACCCAATGATATTGCCCTTCAGTAATCATCTGCTTCAGACGTAACCACATCAGTGGCTGAGCGAGCAGGCTGCGAATCGACAATACCAGCACGCCACCGTTGATGTTATGCACCAGACCTGGTTCAAGCTGGATCTGGTCTTTATACACACGGACGCAGCCAAACAGCTGTTCAGGTTCAATCCATTCGCGGTACTGGCAGGTAAACTTGGCTGCAAAGGCATCTTCTGCCGATTTAGCCGCCAGCAATGTCACCTTGTTACCTTCAATATGATAGCGGTTCCCGACGATGTCATCCGGCTCAGGCACCAGATCGCTGACCACATTGGAGATACGGGAAAGATACTCGCGATTTTCTTGCGCTTTAAGGATCATAAAGCGGGGGCGCGAGCGGGGATGACAAAACAGCGTTAAACCATTTTCCAGCCGAGGCTGAGTTCCAGCGAAATCGACAGGGGCTAACTGGGCAGCCGTTGCAAAGATTGCCTCGTAAGGCGCGGAGTCGGGCAGTAAAAGCTGCCAGTCAAGTCGGTTATTGGTCAATGTGTTAGCTGTTTTCTATAAAAAGGGAAAGTGCGATTATACAAGAATAAACACTGCTGCATACAATGAGAGTCACGACCGAATTCGAGTTACTGCACATTGCTGAACGGGTGCGCAAAAAACAAACAAAATATGCGGGTTTATTTGCAGTGAAAAATGAAATAAAGCTGTTATGCTTAGTAAAGTTACGTGGTCACATAAGAGTTCACGATGAAATATCAGCAACTGGAAAATCTGGAAAGTGGTTGGAAATGGAAGTACCTGGTCAAAAAACACCGGGAAGGTGAGCGGATCACCCGCCATTTAGAGAACAGCGCTGCCCAGGAATCGGTGAATCAACTTCTCAGTCTGGAAAGTGAGCCGGTGAAGGTCATGGACTGGATTGCTAACAATATGAATCCGGCACTGGAAAATCGTCTCAAACAAACTATTCGTGCGCGCCGCAAACGCCATTTCAACGCCGAACATCAGCACACCCGTAAGAAGTCCATCGATCTTGAGTTTCTGGTCTGGCAGCGTTTGGCTGGGCTTGCGCAACGACGTGGTGCGACGTTATCCGATACAATTATTCAACTGCTCGAAGACGCTGAACGTAAAGAGAAATACGCTAATCAGATGTCTTCACTGAAAGAAGATTTGCAGCAGATTCTGGGCAAACAAGACAGCTAATCTGCTCATCATTAGTGTGTCATGAATAATACTGACGTTGCTGAACCAAAATCCACCTTCAGTCATAAAAATAAGACATAAAAAAACCCCGCCTTGGCGGGGTTTTTGATATCTGTAGCAAAAGCTAAAGAGTGTTATTAAGCCTGTGGCTGAGTAACAGTATCTTTGTAGCCTTTAACTTCGATTTCTACACGACGGTCTGGTGCCAGGCAGTCGATCAGAGCAGCACGGCCTTTAACGGAGTCACAGGTAGAACCAGTAACTGGGTTAGATTTACCCTGGCCTTGTGCAGAGATCTTGTTAGCAGGGATACCTTTAGATACCAGGTAATCTACTACGCTCTGAGCACGTTGCTCAGACAGTTTCTGGTTGTATTGTTCTGAACCGATACGGTCGGTGTAACCCAGAACGATAACAGAACCGTCTTTAGGATCGATTGAGCTCAACTGGCTGTACAGCTGATCCAGAGCCTGTTGGCCTTCTGGTTTCAGAGTCGCTTTGTTGAAGTTGAAGAGAACGTCAGATTTCAGAGTGAATTTCTTAGTCTCTACAACTGGAGCTGGAGCTGGTGCCGGAGCAACAACTGGAGCAGCGGCTTCATCTTGACCGAAACGGTAAGAAACACCCACAGCCAGCATGCCGTTATCAGGACGTGCGCCAACAGTAGCTGCGTCACCAATGTTGTTAACCCACTGGTAATCCAGACGGGTAGCCCAGTTTTTGGTAACTGCGTATTCAAGACCAACGGCTGCCAGTGGAGAAACACCGGTGTCGTGGTCGCTGATGCGGCCAGCTGCACCATTGTTGAAGTTACCTTTAGAGTCTGCACGCCAAACCATACCACCCAGACGGGTGTAGATGTCCAGATCGTCAGTCAGTGGGTAGCTCAGTTTAGCAGCCAGCTGAACGCCTTGTGCTTTGAACGCGCCGTTGTTTACGCTGCCTTTAGAAGGCATGCGACCAAGCCAGTCATATCCCATTTCAAAGCCCAGGTATTGGTTCGCTTGGTAACCCAAGAACGCACCTGCACCCAGTTGGCTTTCGTGGGTAGGGCCGTTGCCGATACCTTCGTAAGCATTTGCGAAACCAGTGTCATGGTATTGGGACCAGCCCAATTTACCACCGGTATACCAGGTGTTATCTTTAGGGGCGGCTTGCGCTACGGTAGCGAAACCTGCCAGTGCCACTGCTAATGCGATAGCTGTCTTTTTCATTTTTGCGCCTCGTTATCATCCAAATAGGCAATTGAGCTTTAAGCTGTAAGCCCTTGGTTAAAATCCTTACGCCAAGGTTATTGCGTCAATTAGGAACTTGCCACTTTACGTTGGCATTATAGAGCAACCTTGGCGTTGTAAAGTCTACAACGTGGCGCGAAACTTACAAGCTTGAAGTGTTAACACCGTGGAAAAAAAGGGAAAAATGTACACATTTCTTAACGTGTTTGACCTTTTGTTGACAAAACTTGGAGGATATCTGCGTCAGGAATGCCCGTTTTTACTGGCTTTGGCGCTTGTTCCAGCACAAATCACTAAGTTCCGTATTATTTTCATCAGAACATTCCTAATTTGAACTAATGATATACAGAAGAGTGAATTTTTACTGTTGAGTGATGTCCATTGGCTGAACTTTGCTCATTTGTTGGCTTCATAATGAACCCGTAAGCCCCTCCCTGACGTGCTGCAATTTGCAGTCTTTCTCTCTCCACATCGTTCAATTCGGGTAGCCATCCCAATACCACGCTGTAATTTCCTGTTTGCAGCGCTTTTTCCATCGCATCTACTGTCGACATTGCCGTAATTTGATTCACCTGAACCATTTTATCGACAGGTAAGCCCGATTGAGACAACCAAACACGACTTAGTTTTTGTTGTGGCGTAAGCCATAACAACCAGCGGGACTGTGTGCCGAGATGTTGAAGCAGAGGCAGCAATAACTGGGCAAAAGCAGGTTGGCTCGCACTATAGACGAACTCAGTGATCAGACCATTATTCAGGGATGCAGACGTATTTACCTGTGGATGACTTACCGGCAAAGCAAGCTGACTAAAATGATGATTTGCATGTTGTTGAGTTCGCATAGTGATGTACCCCAGTGAGTTACTGTATGAATGTACAGTACTCTGGCAATGAACAAAGATCAACCCAATTTTTTCCAAGATATCTCGCAAATTTCGAAGGTAACAGGCTGCAAATGCATTTTGTATTTGGCGGGATGCGTCGCATTGCGTATTTTGATTTTAGCTGTTTAGCTAACCCATAAATGGGGTGTATGGAATTAATATGAAAAGGATAACGCAATGATAACTCAGTCAAAAAAACGTATTCTTCAGTGTATGGAACTCTTCGCTTCATTAGGTAATATTCGCGCCCGCTCTCAGTTTGGAGGGTACAGTTTATCGGCCAATCGCGTGATGTTTGCCCTGGTCTCGGACGGTGAACTGTATCTGCGTGCGAGCCATGAAACCGAACAGTATTTTTGTGAGCAGGGCATGGAAAGGCTGATTTATCGTAAACGCGGGATGGCCGTCCTGCTCCGTTATTTTAAGGTGAGTAAAGCCCAGTGGGAGAAGCCAAGAGCATTGCGTCATATGGCAATGCTTTCTCTGCGAGGAATGCAGCGTGATATCGACAGACGAAAAAACAACGAAGCCGGGCGGCTCAAAGACTTACCCAATCTGACGCTGGCATTAGAAAGAATGCTGTGGGAAGTGGGTATCGAAAACTCAGATGATCTTCGCCTGCAAGGGGCGTGCGTGACGTATGAAAAGCTCTGCGCAGTCAAAAAGGATCTGAGTATCAACATATTGATGGCCCTTGAAGGCGCAATTCTGGGCTTTCATGAAGCGGCTCTGCCAATGGCATCCCGTGAGTTGTTAACTCAGTGGTACAACCATCAGCAAGAGCAGCTGGAGCAGCAACGACAAAATACACATAACGTCGCAGCTAGTTGACTCGCACGGGGCATGCTTATCAGAGATGACTTTGTCCGGGCAGAATTTTGTTGTTCAGGCTGGTGAGCTCAGGTAAATGAGCCACCAGCAAACCAATCTGCTGCAGTACGAGCTGTTCTTTACTGTCGGATTCTGTCGTTCGTAATTGGATCCGCGCAGTCAGATGATTAAGCGCACGCTGAATCCGGTCTGTTTCTGTCGGCATATGATTGAGAGCACCATCCACACAACATGCCGCATCATCGAGCAGGCGAAGTGTTTCCGTATCTTCAAGTTTTTCCCGGTGCGCGCCGAGTGCTGAAATGTAGCTCAGCATGGTGTGATTGAGGCATAACAGTCTGAACGCGGCTTCGAGCGTAGCAGGATCGTTATTTTTCTCCGAACTCATGTTGGAGACCACGGAAGCCAACTCGGCATCGCAGTTGTGCGCATCGCGACGTGCCAGACGGTAATCCAGGCTGTTATCTTTGCCCTGATGATATTGCACCAAAATAGCATCCAGATAGCGGCAGTTAGCTTCAAAGGTTTTGCTGACCACTTTGTCAATCTGACGGAATTTCCAGTCAGGCCAGATATAGGTCACTGCCGCCCACGCAATCCCACAGCCAATGACCGTATCGATAATACGCGGTATGGCCACTTCGAAACCCTCGCCCAGCAAATTGAAACACAACAACACCAATAGGGTGATAAACATGGTGGCCTGCGCATATTGCACGGTACGAAATGCGAAGAATAACAGTCCACTGATGACAATCAGGATCATCTGACCGTCAACGGAAGGGACGAAATACAGGATCGGAATACCGATCGCGATACCGGCCAGTGTGCCGATAATCCTCAGCGCTAAACGACGACGCGTCGCGCTATAGTTGGGCTGACAAACAAACAGGCTGGTCAGCAAAATCCAGTATCCGTGATTCATTCCGCTTACCTGAATAAACACATATCCGACAAAGAGTACGACGGACATGCGAATGGCGTGGCGAAACAGCACCGACTGCGGCGTAAAATGCCGCGAAATGCGCAGCCAGATATCATCCAGTCCGGTTAACCGATCTTCGGCAAAAGGACTCTTGCCGGAAAGATTCTCAGGTTCTGACTGCTCTGACTCAATGTTTGCCAGCTGCGCATCGATCGCATGCAGGTTGCGTAAAAGATGACGCAATGCCTGTAACATTTCCCGATGATCCCCCTGCGCTTCCAGGCGTTTTAGCGCTTCTTCGAGTCGCGCAAAGGCACGCTCGAACTGGCTGTTGTGCGAGTAGGGCTGACGATAAAGAATGCACTGTGAAAGTTGAGAACAGGCGCGCGCTTGCATACTCATCAGGCGTTGGAAGCGAAACAGGATGTCGCTGTGGTGGAACTGTTCACTGAGTTTCAGGTATTTCACATGGGAAGAACTGGCGCGCTCGTGAATATCCTGCACGACAAAATAGTAATGCAGCGTGCGGCGCGTGCCTTTCTGCCCACGGTCACCTTTCAGGCGGGTTTGCAGCGTATTTTTGGTCTGGTTCAGCGTGGCAACCAACTGCCCGTTGGCCATCGCGAGTTCCACCAGCTGCTGATTATTATCTTCCTGATCGGGGTCGAACAAGGTCGCCTTGGCTTCCAGATAGGCGGCCAGCTGAGTGAAACAGCGTGAAATCTGATCCTGAAGGGGGCGGATAGGGTAGATCAAATGCCCGGCAAGAGTCAGCAAGTTATACCAGATGGCACCTGCCAGCAGGAGCAGCGGTTGCTGATACCAGATATGGTACATACTGGTGCCAAGCATGGTGTAAATCGCAATCAGTAACGCGCCAAACGCGATAGTGGCGTAGCGCTGACCGAGTGCGCCCAGCAAAATGAATCCGCAGGTCGAGAGCATCAGGCCGGGCGCAAACAGCCACGGATGGGGGAAGAGCAGCTCTATTGAAGCCGATGCAATAAAAAAACACACCAGCGTAATCAGCAAATTGCGCAGACGGCCAGCCAGCCGGTCGTCGAGGTCGGCAAGCGCTGCGGCAACCACGCCCAGCGTCAAGGGTATGGTCAGCGTAGTCTGACCTAACCACCATGGCACCGCTGCGGCACCCGCCAGAGCAATGAAAATCCTGATGTGATAAAGAACATTGCTGTTATAGGCGTAACGCCTTAAACCTGGTGCAATAGAGAGCACGAAAACCCCACGTTAAACAAAAAAAGTCACGGTCATTAAAAAGCAGTTTTATTCAGCGAATACGGCCATTTTCACGAAGGCGGGCGGCATTGGCCTCACGCATCTGTTTGGCCAGCTCGACAGAGACCACGCGGCGGCCGACAGGCCAGAGAGCGATCGCGGCGATTTTAAAATTCGCGATGCCAACAGGAATCCCGATAATGCTGATACATTGGGTGATACCCGCAACGATGTGAGAAATACATAACCACCAGCCAAAGAAAATCAACCAGAAGATATTCAGCAGGGTGCCACCGCCGGAGAGCACGGCATTACGTCTCTCAGGATATAAATCATCGACATGGACGGCTTCATTACCAAACGGCAGCAGTGACAGGCGGGTGATTTCCCAGCAGGAGCGGGTCAGCGGCAGGGTAAAAATCAGCACAATACTGACCAGCGTGGCGAACAGCCAGGCGAGCGTGGTGAAAAAACCACCTAAAACAAAGTTAAGAATATTGAGTACAGTGCGCATGTTGGGATCTTCCCGAAGTTATTAAAAATGTTAAAAGATTTCATGTTCACTAAATGGAAACACCTGCTTTATTCTACCTTGTTTTGTGGAGCGGATCGCCTCTGCTGTTCAAAGGGGAACTCCTAAATACGCTTTACCACTCTGAAGATGTAAAATAACGCATACTATTTTTCCGTCAGGAATAAAAAGAAAACACGGTGTGATGATATGGAATTGAAATCGACTTCTTTCGGGAAACATCTGGCACAGCACCCTTACAACCGGGTACGCATGCTGAACGCGGGCGTTGAAGTCAGCGGCGACAAACATCACTACCTGATCCCTTTCAATCAGTTGATCCAGATCCGCTGCAAACGCGGCATTGTCTGGGGTGAGCTGGAATTCGAACTGCCGGATGAAAAAGTCGTGCGCCTGCACGGCACGGAATGGCAGGAAACGCAGCGTTTTTATCAGCATTTGCTCAAGGTCTGGCAGAGCTGGAGCGTTGAAATGAGCGACGTCAGTGCCGGGGTATTGCACGGGCAAGTTCAAAAAATAGAACACATTGAGCAGCAGGATAAATGGTTCAAACGTGTCGATCTTGCTGATGTGCAAAAAGACATCGCTGGGGCTTTTACCGCCATACCGGTACCGGTTGAACGTTTGAATGATTTTGATAACTGTCGCGATGATTATCAGACCTGCCTGCGCTGGCTCGAACAGGGTAAGCGCAGCGTAGAACGGCGCAATCTGGCCTGGACTGAACGGGTGATTGCTGAGAATCGTGACTTCTTCGACACCGTTGAAGCTTCCGGGCTCAACGACAGTCAGTGCCGCGCAGTCGTCAATGGCGAAGATGCGGTTCTGGTACTGGCTGGCGCGGGCAGCGGCAAAACATCGGTGCTGGTGGCGCGCGCTGGCTGGTTGCTGCGCCGTCAGGAAGCACACCCGGAGCAAATTCTGCTGCTGGCGTTTGGCCGTCAGGCCGCTGATGAAATGAACACCCGCATTAAAGATCGTCTGCACACCGACGGCATCAAAGCCAAGACGTTCCATGCGCTGGCCTTACAGATTATTCAGGAAGGTAGCAAGAAAGCGCCGAAGATAAGCAAACTGGAAACCGATGCCAAAGCGCGCCGCAGCCTGCTCATCAAAACCTGGCAACAACAGTGTGCCGAGAAAAAAGTGCAGGCCAGCGGCTGGCGTCAGTGGATGACTGAAGAGCTGGAATGGACGGTGCCGGAAGGCGATTACTGGAAGAATAAAGCGCTGGCCGAACGTCTGGGCAGCCGTCTTGAATGCTGGCTAAGCCTGATGCGCATGCACGGCGGCAGTCAGGCGGAGATGATTGAGGCCGCGCCGGAAGAAGTGAAAGAGCTTTTCCAGAAACGTATCCGCCTGATGGCCCCGTTCCTGAAAGCGTGGAAAACTGCTCTCAAAGAAGAGGGCGCCGTCGATTTTTCCGGGCTTATCCATCAGGCCGTTAATATTCTGGAGAAAGGCCGTTTCGTCAGTCCGTGGAAACACATTTTGGTGGATGAATTTCAGGATATTTCGCCACAGCGGGCGCAGCTACTTTCTGCGCTGCGAAAACTTAACAAACACACCAGTCTGTTTGCCGTCGGCGATGACTGGCAGGCGATTTACCGTTTTAGTGGCGCTGAGCTTTCACTGACAACGGCGTTTGCAGAAAACTTTGGTGAAGGCGCGCAATGCGCGCTCGATACCACATATCGCTTTAACGATCGCATTGGTGACATCGCCAATAAATTCGTCCAGCAGAATCCGTATCAGCTGAAAAAACCACTTAACAGCCTGACGAAGGGCAACAAGAAAAACGTTGTGATCCTTCCTGAGGATCAGATGGAAAAACTGCTCGATAAGCTCAGCGGTTATGTCACGGCAGAAGAGCGAATTATGGTGCTGGCGCGCTATCATCATCTGCGCCCGCAAATTCTGGAGAAAGCGGCCACGCGCTGGCCGAAACTGAACCTGGAATTTATGACCATTCACGCCAGTAAAGGTCAGGAGGCGGAATACGTGATTATTGTCGGGCTGCATGAAGGCAATGACGGATTCCCCGCACCGGCGCGTGAATCGGTGCTGGAACAGGCGTTACTGCCGGAGCCGGAGAATTTCATGGATGCGGAAGAGCGGCGCTTGCTGTACGTGGCGATGACCCGTGCAAAGCATCAGGTCTGGCTGATGCAGGATAAAGCGCGCCCGTCGGTGTTTATCGGGCAACTGGAAGATATCGGCGTACCGGTGCAGCGAAAACCATAACGTAAAGGCCCGGATTGCCGGGCCCTTCGAGAAATTATTCTTTTAAGCGTGCCCACAAATAGCGCTGATAATCAGGGATGGTAATTTCAACCTCTGACTGGAATAGCGGTGACTGGATCAGAAAGTCAGCGGTAGACAGGTTAGTGGCGACGGGGATATTCCACACCGTTGCCAGACGCAGCAGCGCCTTGACATCCGGATCGTGCGGAACAGCATTGAGCGGGTCCCACAGAAAAATCAGCATATCAATTTTCCCTTCCGCAATCAGCGCACCGACCTGTTGATCGCCGCCCATCGGGCCACTTAGCATACTTTTGACATTAATCCCGGTGTTGCGTTGAACCAGATTCCCCGTCGTGCCGGTGGCATAAAGGACATGCTTAGAAAGTTCAGCGACGTTTTTATCCACCCATTTCATCAGAGTATTTTTGCAATGATCGTGCGCGACAAGAGCAATATGTTTTTTTTTGGCGATCGTGCGGGTTGTGAAGTCCATCTAATTCCCTTCAACGCGAAAGTAAGAGTGGATCACAGAATACTGAAACTGGGTTTTACTGCATAGGGCGGGGGCAATAATTAGGCGTTAAGAAAGAGAATGCGTGATGCAGATTAAGTTACGACGCTTGTTCTTGTTTCACCGGCAGTTTAAACCAGAGCAAAAACTGTTCGATGCCGGCATTGGCGGCGAGACGCGTCCACAGCGGATGCAGATAAGTTATCTCAATCTGTGAAGGCATTTTGCGAGCCATTACCGTTTTTCTTTCATCGTTATTTTTGGCAAACGACGGCACGGCTGCGCGTGCACCGGACAGGTTGTAAGTCATCATGAGTTTTTCAGCGTCGGCGACCTGTTCGGGATTAAACATATTCAGCACATCGCGCTGAGTTTTAATCTGACGTCCCTGTTCATTGACCAGCTGATAATTCATCACGTGGGTGAACTGAACGGTTTCTTTTTCGCTGTCTAATGAAGGCAGAACGAAGGAAACAGAGCGGTGACCTTGCGCGTTAAAGGTGACGATAAACGCCGGAGAATGGTAAAGCAGAGGCGTTTGCGGTGCGGCAGAATGGACACTTTTGCTGACCTGGAACAGGATCTGGTGCTGACCGCCATCGAGTTCGAGGCTTTCAGCACCTTTGAGAATAGCACCAGACATCAGTTTGCCGTCGATCACCAGAACATCCACGTCTGGCGAAAGTTTGAGGGAGGTCGCCGAAGCTGACGCCATCAGGCTGAGACTCGCTAATGCGACCAGCGCATGACAGACTTTCATTCTTCTCTCCTCAAACACAACGTTCTTCATCGTCTATTATTCAGCAACGCTGATAGTGTGTCAAAGTTTTACAAAATGTTTTAAATTCACACGCTTCAGATTGAGGTCTGGCTATCCTTTTATGAGCGCCGCACTGTCGGAATCCGGATGCTGAGTTACACTTAGCTCAGACAGGTCAAAGGAGATAATCCGTGCAAGACAATGAGATCCGCGACATTCTGCAGAATGTGAAAACCATCGCACTGGTCGGTGCCAGTGACAATCCGGGGCGTCCGAGTTACGGCGTCATGGCTTACTTACTTTCTCAGGGCTATGAGGTCACCCCGGTCAGCCCTAAACTTGCCGGGCAGGAGTTGTTTGGGCAAAAAGTCGTCGCTTCGCTGGCGGAAATCCCGCATCCGGTGGATATGGTCGATGTGTTCCGCAATGCCGACGCCGCTTACGGCGTGGCGCAGGAAGCGATTGCGATTAAAGCGAAAGTCCTGTGGCTGCAAATTGGTGTGATCAACGAACAGGCCGCAGTGCTGGCGAAAGAGGCCGGGTTGAGAGTGGTGATGGATCGCTGCCCGAAAATCGAAATCCCACGCCTGGGCATCGAACAATAGTTTTTATCGAACAATCTTTTTACCGGCGTTTACGGTAAAAATCGAAATAAAAAAAACCGGCTGCGATGGCCGGTTTTTAATGTGCTTTGCTGATGATCAGTTACGCAAGCGTGGCGCCTGAAGCTGGCTGCGAACCGATGCGGCCAGATCATCCAGAGACGTTTGCTCCGGGTGCGCCCGTGCTGCCTCGTGATCAATCTGAATTTCAGCCAGATAGGTGTGCACCGGCTGGCCCTCATCATCTTCCATCACCACGTGATACCAGGGTGCGGCTCGCAGAGAGTCGTCGGTCGCGAGTTCAGCGACATCAGGCTTTTCCAGCGAATACTCCGCGTCGACATCGATTACCACGCCTAAATAGCCCAACATTCTGTGGCGGACCTGCTGGCCGATACCAAATTTACTGGCAATCATAGTCATCTCCTGAAATTAGTGTCTTATCTTCTATATGGAGATAAAACGCGCTGTTTCAAGTTTCGACCACTTAATCCGCTAAACATTCGCCGGTGTGCTGCCAAAACAGCACACCGTGATCAATCAGTTTGTCACCAGACAGGCGAACCCTTTCAGATACAAGCCTTCCGGATAAGCGCCGGTGACCGGATGGTCGGCGGCCTGACGGAACTGTTCGACGAACTGAATTTCGCGGTGGGCGTCCAGTGCGGCGTCGGCCAAAATCTTCTGGAAAAGATCTGTAGGCAGCAGACCGGAACAGGAGAAGCTCAGCAGGATGCCGCCGGGGCGCATCAGTTGCAGCGCCAGCATATTGATATCTTTGTAACCACGACAGGCACTCGCCAGCTGGTTCTTGTTCTCCACGAACTTCGGCGGATCCATGACAATCATGTCGAACTGTCTGCCTTCGGTACGATATTTACGCAGCAACTGGAAAACGTCTTCGCGCACAAATTCTGCTTTGGACAGATCCAGCTTATTCAACTCGACGTTCTGACGCGCCACATCCAGCGCCGCCTGAGAGGTATCGACGTTGGTGACTTTAGTACAACCGCCCATCAGCGCCGAAACGGCAAATGCGCCGGTATATGAGAAGCAGTTCAGCACGTCACGGCCCGCGGCATAGTTGCGTGCGGCAAGACGGCTGTCGCGCTGGTCGAGGTAAAAACCGGTTTTATGGCCTTCTTTAATATCCACCAGCAGGCTCATGCCGTGTTCCTGAATCGGCAGCAGGGCAGGAGGCTCATCGCCCAGCACATGCCCCTGCACCATTTCCAGACCTTCTTTCTTACGCACGGCCACGTCGGAGCGATCCCAAATCGCGCATTCCGGGTAGCAGTGTTGCAGGGCGGCAATCAGCGGCGCGCGCTGATATTCCGCACCGGCAGACAGCAACTGAAGGACCAGAAAATTCTGGAAGCGGTCGATGGTGATACCCGGCAGACCGTCAGATTCACCGGCAATCAGGCGGTAACCATCCAGACCGTCGCGTTTGGCGATATAATTACGCCAGTTCTGCGCCTGCTGTAAACGGCGGATAAAGAAGTCGATGTCGATCTCTTCGTCCTGGCTGAAGGTCCAGACGCGGGCACGAATTTGAGATGATGGCGAATAGGCACCGCGCGCGAGCCATTTGCCCTGACTGTCTACAATATCAATAGTGTCGCCGGAATTGGCTTTGCCATCGACGCGCTGAACAGCGCCGGAAAACACCCACGGATGGCGGCGCAGAAGGGATTTTTCGCGGCCTTTGGCCAGAATTAAACGTGCAGTCATAGAATTAGGTTCTGTCGGTTCGGAGACAAAAAAGAGCGACATTGTCCGGTCATGCAGGTGAAATTGCAACGAACCATACCGCTAACGGAGAGATTATTATGGCAACAGTCAGTATAGCCGCCTGGGTGCACGGCATGGTGCAGGGCGTCGGTTTTCGTTTTTCCACGCAACATCAGGCCACCGCATTAGGGCTCACCGGTTACGCCAAAAACCTGGAAGACGGCAGCGTAGAAGTGGTGATGTGCGGCGAGCAGGAAAAAGTGGATCAGTTGTTAGCCTGGCTGAAACAGGGCGGACCGAAACATGCGCGGGTGGATCGCGTGCTCAGTGAGCCAACCGCACCCGGCAATTACAGTGATTTCAAAATCAGATACTGATTCAACGTATTAAAGGCATTTTACCGGTTTTGGCAGGCCAGCAATTTTCGTGGCCTGTTTGGCCGGGCCTTTCGGGAACAGCCGGAACAAATAGCGGCTGTTGCCTTTCTCTTCGCCATATTTTTGTGCCATGGCTTTCACCAGCATGCGCACGGCGGGTGACGTGTTAAATTCAAGGTAAAACTCACGCACGAACCGCACAACTTCCCAGTGCGCTTCGGTCAGCTCGATACCTTCTTCTTCTGCCAGCAGCGGCGCCATGCCTTCCTGCCAGTCTTTACTGTTTTTCAGGTAACCCTGTGCGTCGGTTTCAATAACCTGACCGTCAAACTCCAGCATACAACCTCAAACCTGTAAAAATGCAGCGGCCAGTTTAGCAAAAAGCCGTGCCTGACAAAATAAAAAGCCCCGCGGGAAGCGGGGCTGCAATTTACTTCGGACAAATCAGCGGTGGACTACACCTGATAAAGCGTCATCAGTTACGCGAGGACAGACCGAGAATACTCAGCAGACTGACGAACACGTTGTACAGCGAAACATACAGGCTGACGGTAGCGCGAATGTAATTGGTTTCGCCGCCGTGAATGATATTACTGGTTTCCCACAAAATCGCGCCCGCCGAGAACAGAATGAACAGGCAGCTGATGGCCAGAGACAGCGCCGGAATTTGCAGGAACAGGTTCGCTATCACCGCAACCAGCAGGACAACAAAGCCAGCCATCATCATGCCTGACAGGAACGACATGTCTTTACGGGTGGTCAACACGTAGGCTGAACAGCAGAAGAACACCAGCGCAGTGCCGCCGAGCGCCAGCATAATAATGTCACCCGCACCGGCGGCCAGCAGAGAGCTCAGCAACGGCCCCAGCGTGTAACCCATAAAACCGGTCAGCGCGAAGGCGGAAAGAATACCGGCCGGGCTGTTTGCCGTGCGATAGGTCAGGAACATCAGGCCATAGAAACCGACAATCGTCAGCAGAAAGCCAGGCGAGGGCAGACGCAGAACGGTACTCGCCGTAGCAGTAATGGCCGAAACGCCTAAGGTCAGGGCCAGCAGGAAATACGTATTACGCAATACCCGGTGTGTGCTTAACAACGAGCCTGCGCGCGATGACGAAGAGGCAACGTAACGATCCATAATAAAATTCTCACTCTTATAAGATGATGGAAGTCGGTGAAAATACAATCAGACTGGAGTGTAAGTAGTTGCGCAGCGTCATTAAAGTCGTTTTACCCTTCTTTACCTCGCCGAACGGTGCAGGGCGCGGTTTCCTGACGGCAAAATCGCCGTAATGATGCATAAATCGTCATTTGCGATTTGAATGCCTGTTTTTCAGGCAATTGAACGGGATCAGGCTTTACAAGAGGATCGGCACTGTTTATAGTTCGCTTCGTTGCGGAGGGGTGGCCGAGCGGCTGAAGGCACCGGTCTTGAAAACCGGCGATGGGAAACCATTCGAGAGTTCGAATCTCTCCTCCTCCGCCATAAACAACACAAGAAAG
>Ga0209847_1000037_pt1 | contig 71412 bp, 70 predicted proteins | sample OrgsoiDNA_201060_FD_185808 | JGI IMG/M metagenome (GOLD analysis project Ga0209847, IMG submission 185808) | Permafrost soil microbial communities from the Arctic, to analyse light accelerated degradation of dissolved organic matter (DOM) -... | ecosystem: Environmental > Terrestrial > Soil >... | reverse complement strand
TCTGCAGGCGCGGACTTCATCGTGGCGCGGGCAACGTAGTGTTGCCCATCAGACGCCGTATAGATTTAAGCAAGCCCATCATAAATCAAAATCGGTGTTGCAAAAACGGGGGTGACCATAGATTTTTTATGCATCCTGGACAGTTTAGTCAGTAAAAGGGATCACCAGTTCACCCGGTTTCACTTCCAGACCTTTGGCCAGTTTTTTAGCCATCGCTTCGCCTTTGCTGTGGTCGCCATTGAGCACATACGCGGGTTGCTGATCGAAATAGGATTTCAGCGACTGGTTGAGGTACGGCATCAACCCTTTCATCACAGAATCCATTTTTTCAGGCTTGATGGTGTAATTCACGACCTCCATATCCTTGAGGAAAATCGCACCTTTCTCTTTATCGAAAGAAGGTTGCGCCTTCAGCGTCAGGGTCATATCGGCTTTTTGCGGACCGAACAGTGAGGTGATATCCACACTGGCATTGCCCGTTAGGGTCACTTTGCCAGGTTCTGCACGGCCAATCTGACTATTGAGATTGGTCAGGATAATTTTCGCATCTACCAGACCTGGTACGCCAAGCTGCTTCTGAAAATCATTATGCTTTTGCAAATAATCATTCACTTGCTGCTCACTTAACGTGTATTGCGTGAGCTGGTTACATCCGGCAAGCAGGCCGGCAAACATCAGGGCAGCGGCCCCTAAAAATAGCTTTCTCATTGTTTCCTCTGCGACATAACGCGGCAATACCCGTCATACTTCACGCTGCAGCGGAGCTGGCTTCACTCGTTTGCCGCCTTCCTGCAACTCGAATTATTTTGGGTATTTACAGCAATTGATACAGCATGGTCTGTTAAAAACAGGATGCCAATCAGATAACGCCGATTAGCCTAAGTGCTCGAGGCAGGGATTAAAAGAGGAAAAAGTGCGCCGGGAGAGAAGTAGCCGGAGAGGAACCCCCGGCTAAAAGGGTCAACTGGCCATACTGGTCAGCAGATTTACCTGAGTTTGCTTGGCCATATTGTCTCGGTAGGCCTGAACGCGGGAGGGTAACTCAACACCCTGAACAATCGACAGTGAGCGCAGTAGCGGCCACAGGCTGAAATCATCTTCTGATAACTCACCGTTTACGGCGTTAGGTTCAACAATCAGTTTGTCCAGCGCACGGAGGTCATTACTGATTTTTTTCACCAGGCCCTCGGAATGCTGAAGATGTTCTTTAAAGTCACCGATTTGTGCCTGCTTTTTATCAGTGAAGTACTTGCGGGCTACAGGGGTAGAGAACTCCTCCAGCGGTGCCTGGGCAAAGCGAGGAAGCAGCAGTTTTGAGGTATATTCAGACACCTGACGCAGCCAGGCCGCAATCGCCGGATTGGTTCCACCGGTCAGCAGGGGCTTGCCGTCACTTTTATCGATGTAATGCACAATGTCCATGCTTTCGGGCATAAAGCTGCCATCTTTTTTCTGCAAGATAGGCACCATCTTTTTACCGACCATCGAAATCGGAGTTTTTTCGTCATCGTTTGGCAGGGCTTTGATTTCAATCGGAATGTTTTTTAAACCGAAGATCATGCGCGCTTTCACGCAGAAGGGACAATGTTCATAGATGTAGAGTTTCATATTGCAGTGCTCCTTTATCCGTGGCGGGCCTGTAGGGTGAGTGAAAAGACCCGCCGGGTTACGATGCATTATGAAGTATGGGTAAAGAATGGAGTGAGATCAAACCGCCATCATGAGGCAGCGGTGGCAGCTCGTTGTTTAATTCCCGCTAAGCATCGCCGGTTCAATGCGGCGTAAATTGAATTGCCAGTACAAGCCGGTCAGCGTGATAAACCCGACGATGCCGAGTAAAAACCACGGCAATTCAGGCAAATCGAGTGCGCGGCCGGTGTCGTACATCCAGCCGCCACCGGTATAACCGATGGCACCGCCGAGGGCCAACCCCAGGCGGCTGAACCCCATATAACTGCCGCGTGCCCGCGCATCGGCCAGCGATGCGCCCAACGTTTCACGGGCTGGTTCGGCGATAATCGAACCGATGTAGAAAAAACCAATCAGCAGCAACAACGGATTGATGGATGTCACCAGACCCACCGGCAGCAGACTGAGGGTCATGATCAGCAGGCCGAACATCAGCCGTTGTTCCAGGCGAAACCGTTTTTCGCTCCAGCGGGCAATCGGGTAGAGCAGCGTCAAAGAGAGCGCCGCTTCGATGGCGTACATCCATTTTACTGCAGTCGGGCTGCCCGCGAGGTCGTTCACGGCAATGGGCAGCATCAACATTACCTGCACCGTCAGCATATAGTAACCGGTTAGCGTCAGTACGTAGCCTACAAAACGACGGTCGCGGAGTACGCGCATCATCCCTTCTCGCATCGGGGCGCGCACAGTAGAAATGCGGTACGCTGGCAACAACCAAGCATTACAGGCGGCGGCAAGCACAAAAATGGCGGCACCGGCCCAGCAGACATAATGGAAGTCATATTGCAGCAACCAACTGCCAACCAGCGCGCCGATCACCGCACCGGCGCTGTCTTGCATCATCAGTAATGAATAAAAGCGGCTGCGTTCATGAGGGCGAGTAAGCTTGATGACCAGGGCCGTACGCGGTGGGTCAAACAGTGTGCCGCCGAGACCAGATAAGACACAGGAAGCTACCAGGATCCACGGCGCGTCGGCCATGGCCATGGCGGCAAACCCCGCCGCGCGTAGCAACATCCCGGTAACGATCATCGGCTTGGCACCGAAGCGGTCAGCTATGGCTCCGCCAAAAATACCTAATCCTTGCTGGGTTAACTGCCTGGCACCGAGGGCCAGCCCGACGGCCATCGCGGCCCAACCGAGTTGATCAACAAAGTGGATCGAGATCAGGGGGAAAACCATGAAAAAGCCTAAAATAACCAACGCATTATCTAATAGAAGAAAATACTTACCCAAGCTCCGAGCTTGCGAGACCAATGACATGCTTCACCTGAAGGATTATTTGCACCCGATCCGACAGGTGCTGATGGTAGATATCGTAGCGTTATAATTCTGAACCTCTAACCAGCAATAGAATAGTGCGACATAGATAATATTTTTTTATCGTCAAGCCGCGCAGACACTGGCAGAATTGACCTTTGTCGGCGGGCGGACAGGCCCGGCGGTTTGTTTCCTATCAATACTTCTTATCGACCCATGCGGACTGTGGAGGGAAGGGATGTTTGGCTATAAATCTGCCACACCTAGAGTGCGGCTTACCACTGACCGGATGGTCCTGCGTCTCGTCCATGAACGGGATGCGCATCGCATGGCGGATTACTACGTTGAGAACCGTACATTTCTGAAACCCTGGGAACCGGTCAGAGACGAGAGTCACTGTTATCCGTCCGGCTGGCAGGCCCGCCTTGGCCTTATCACCGAGATGCAAAAACAGGGCAATGCGTACTATTTTATTCTGCTCGATCCCGATGAAAATCACGTTCAGGGGGTGGCAAATTTCAGCAACGTACTACGTGGTTCTTTCCATGCCTGTTTCCTCGGCTATTCGTTGGGTGAGCAATGGCAGGGCCAGGGGCTGATGTTTGAAGCGCTGCAATCGCTGATCCGCTATATGCAGCGTCAGCAGAAAATGCACCGCATTATGGCCAACTATATGCCACACAATCAGCGCAGCGGGGATTTACTCGGCCGTCTGGGGTTTGAGCGTGAAGGGTATGCCAAAGATTACTTATTGATTGACGGTAAGTGGCAAGACCATATTTTGACCGCCCTGACTAATCAGGAATGGATAGCCTCTCGTTAAGGAAGCCACATGAAACATGAATTGAGTGCTAAAGAAGCCCGCGTGGTGGGGTGTTTGCTTGAAAAACAGCTCACTACTCCAGAACAGTATCCGATGACGCTCAACGGCCTTACCACCGCCTGCAATCAGAAAACCAACCGTGAACCGGTCATGGATCTGAGCGAAAATGACGTACAGCAGACATTGGATTTACTGCTGCGCAAACACATCATCCGCACCTTCAGCGGCAGCCGGACGATGAAATATGAACATCGTTTTTGTAATTCGGAATTCGGCAATCTGAAATTTTCACCACAGGAAGTGGCGGTCGTCACCACCCTGTTGTTGCGCGGTGCACAGACGCCGGGCGAACTGCGAACTCGTACTAATCGTTTGCACGATTTTACGGATGTCGGCGAAGTCGAGCAAACGCTCACTGAACTGGCAAATCGTGAAGATGGCCCTTTTTGTGTGCGTCTGACGCGTGAGCCGGGCAAACGTGAAAGCCGTTTCATGCACCTGTTCAGTGGTGAAGTCACTAACATCGCCACAGCGGCTGAAGATGATGTATTTGTTGCACCGCTGGTGGGGAGTTCTGCTCTTGAAGAGCGTGTTGCGGTACTTGAAACTGAAGTGGCTGAACTGAAACAGCGGCTGGATCACCTGCTGGAACGGCTGGCGGACTAAGGAAAACAGATGACTAAATTACGAATTGGCGTTGTCGGGCTGGGGGGTATTGCGCAAAAAGCCTATCTGCCGGTGCTCAGCCATGAAGAAAATTGGACGCTGGTGGGCGGCTTCTCGCCTAATCAGCAAAAGGCCCAGTCAGTTTGTGACAGCTACCGTATGCGCTGTTTCCCAAGGCTGGACGAACTGGCGGCACAGTGTGACGCCGTGTTTGTACACAGCAGCACCGCCACGCATTTTGATGTGGTCAGCCAGTTGTTACAGCAGGGCGTTCACGTGTATGTCGACAAACCCCTAGCGGCAGAACTGGATCAGGCCGAGTGTCTGATTGAACAGGCGCAAAAAGCAGGGAAAGCCCTGATGGTGGGCTTCAACCGACGTTTTGCCCCGCGTTATGTCCAGTTGAAGCAGCAACTCGTGCAGCAACCGACGGCGTCGGTGCGCATGGATAAACACCGTTCAGACAGCGTAGGGCCAAACGATCTACGTTTCACGCTGCTTGATGATTACCTGCACGTGGTGGATACCGCACTTTGGTTAGCGGGCGGTCAGGCAAACTTGCTCAGTGGGCAACTCACGGTGAACGACCAGCAACAACTGATCTACGCTGAGCACCATTTCAACTGTCATGGCAGCATCGTGACGACCTCGATGCACCGTCAGGCAGGCAGCTCGCGGGAAATCATCCAGGCAGTCACTCAGGGGGCGGTCTACCAGATCAGTGATATGAAGCAGTGGCAGGAAGAGAAAAAGGATATTGTCAGCCAGTTACCCGTTGCCAGTTGGCAGACCACGCTGGCCCAGCGCGGATTTGAAGGCGCGATTAAACATTTTATTGACTCTATCGCCAACCAAACCGCTCCGCAAACCAGCGGTGAGCAGGGGATTTTCGCCCAGCGTATTATCGGTGATATTCTGAAAAGTAACGGAATAACGGCCTAAACGCCTGTGGTTAATATTCTATAACAACTGCCAGTAGCTATTGCATTCGGTATGCGTAGACTATGGCGCACGTTAGAACCCTGCCGGTTCTTGCCTCCACGCCTGCTGCTGCTGCAGGCGTGGCTGTTTAGTCACTGGCAACTAAGAAACATGACATGAATCTACTGAAATCTTTGGCCGCCGTCAGTTCCATGACGATGTTTTCACGTGTATTAGGATTTGCCCGCGACGCCATCGTGGCGCGCGTTTTTGGTGCCGGTATGGTCACCGATGCCTTCTTTGTGGCATTTAAACTTCCCAATTTATTGCGCCGTATTTTTGCCGAAGGCGCATTTTCTCAGGCCTTTGTGCCGATTCTGGCTGAATACAAAACCCAACAGGGTGAGGAGGCAACGCGGACGTTTGTCGCTTATGTTTCCGGTTTACTGACGCTGGTCCTGGCGCTGGTCACTATCCTCGGCATGCTTGCCGCGCCATGGGTGATTTACATTACCGCGCCTGGATTTGTGGATTCCCCGGATAAATTCGCGCTGACCAGTGCGCTGCTGCGGGTCACCTTCCCCTATATTTTACTGATCTCACTGGCATCCCTGGCCGGGGCGATTCTCAATACCTGGAACCGCTTCTCGATCCCGGCTTTTGCGCCGACGTTTCTTAACGTCAGCATGATTGGCTTCTCGCTGTTTGCTGCTCCTTACTTTCATCCGCCGGTCATGGCGCTGGCGTGGGCGGTAGTGGTCGGTGGTGTGCTGCAATTGGGTTACCAACTGCCACATTTGAAGAAGATCGGCATGCTGGTATTGCCGCGCCTTAACCTGAAAGACGCCGGGGTCTGGCGGGTGATGCGCCAGATGGGGCCCGCGATCCTCGGGGTGTCCGTTAGCCAGATTTCTTTGATCATCAACACTATTTTCGCCTCATTTTTGGTGTCAGGCTCTGTGTCGTGGATGTATTACGCTGACCGCCTGATGGAGTTCCCGTCCGGTGTGCTCGGCGTGGCGTTGGGCACCATCCTGCTGCCTTCACTGGCGCGCAGCTTCTCCAGCGGCAACCATATGGAATATAACCGCCTGATGGACTGGGGCCTGCGCCTGTGCTTCCTGCTGGCGCTGCCGAGTTCTGTCGCGCTGGGGATTCTGGCGAAACCGCTGACCGTGGCGTTGTTCCAGTACGGTAAATTCAGTGCTTTCGATGCCCTGATGACCCAACGCGCACTGGTGGCCTATTCTGTCGGTTTGATGGGACTTATCGTGGTGAAGGTACTGGCACCGGGCTTCTATTCCCGTCAGGACATTAAAACACCGGTCAAGATAGCGATTATCACGCTGGCTTCGACGCAGGTGATGAACCTGGCGTTTATCGGCCCGCTTAAGCATGCTGGCTTATCTCTGTCGATCGGTCTGGCCGCTTGTCTGAATGCCGGTTTGCTGTATTGGCAACTGCGCAAACAGGATATCTTCCAACCGCAGCCAGGCTGGCGAATTTTCCTTATCAAACTGGTTGTCGCGGTGGTTGTGATGTCAGCGGCACTGTTAGGCATGATGTACTTTATGCCCGCGTGGGATGTTGGCGGAATGGCATATCGTCTGGCTCGTCTGCTGGCGGTTGTTGTCGTCGGCGTGGTGGCCTATTTCGGCGTACTGGGTCTGCTGGGCTTTCGTGTTAAAGAGTTTGCCCGCCGTTTGGATTAAACCGGCGGCATCTGCGACAAAACGACAAAAATATAAAAGGGCGCTAAGCGCCCTTTTACTTATCTAAAATCTGACATCCCAAGACCCTTCAAGTTGTATCAAGGTGGCAATGAAATGAATTCCCGAATATTACATGCGTTCGACGGTTTCTATACCCAGAGTATCAAGACCGGTTTTCAGCGTGCGCTGTGTTAACAGAGCCAGCTTCAGGCGGCTGTTGCGGCTGGTTTCATCTTCTGCATTGAGGATCGGGCAGTGTTCGTAGAAGCTTGAGAACAGGCCAGCCACGTCGTAGAGGTATGCACACATAGTATGCGGCGTACCTTCACGCGCAACGACAGTCAGCACTTCTTCGAACTGCAACAGACGAGTGGCCAGTGCGGCTTCGCGCTCTTCGCTGATCACCATTGGCTGCGTCAGGCTGTTAACGTCAATATCAGCGCGCTTGAAGATCGATGCCACGCGGGTATAGGCATATTGCATATAGGGTGCCGTATTGCCTTCAAACGCCAGCATATTGTCCCAGTCGAAGATGTAATCGGTGGTACGGCTTTTCGACAGGTCGGCATATTTAATCGCGCCGATGCCAACGGCGTTAACCAGTTTCTCCAGCTCTTCGGCGTCTTTCAGCTCCGGGTTTTTCTCGGTGATCAGCTTACGTGCGCGCTCGATCGCTTCATCCAGCAGGTCTGACAATTTCACAGTACCGCCGGAACGGGTTTTGAATGGCTTGCCGTCTTTACCGAGCATCATGCCGAACATATGGTGTTCAAGCGCCACGGAGTCAGGCACATAACCGGCTTTACGGGCGATGGTCCAGGCTTGCATCAGATGCTGGTGCTGACGTGAGTCGATGTAATACAGCACGCGATCGGCGCCCAGCGTTTCGTAACGGTATTTGGCGCAGGCAATGTCCGTGGTGGTGTAGAGGTAGCCGCCATCCTTTTTACGGATGATGACCCCCATCGGGTCGCCTTCTTTGTTCTTGTATTCATCAAGATAAACCACGACGGCACCTTCGCTATCCACCGCCAGCCCTTTGGCCTGCAGGTCGGAAACGATGCCCGGCAGCATGTCGTTGTACAGGCTTTCGCCCATGACGTCGTCCTGAGTCAGAGTGACGTTAAGGCGGTTATAGGTCAGTTGGTTCTGCGCCATGGTGACATCAACCAGTTTGCGCCACATCTGACGGCAATACTCGTCGCCGCCCTGGAGCTTAACCACGTAACCGCGTGCACGGGCTGCGAACTCTTCATCTTCGTCATAATTTTTCTTGGCGGCGCGGTAGAACTCTTCGAGGTCGGCCAGATTCATGTCGCCGGCGTTCTCGTTTTGTATTTTTTCCAGATAGGCAATCAGCATCCCGAACTGGGTGCCCCAGTCACCGACGTGGTTGGCGCGGATCACTTTGTGACCCAGGAGTTCGTTGGTACGTACCGCAGCATCACCGATGATGGTGGAGCGGATGTGGCCAACGTGCATCTCTTTGGCCACGTTAGGCGCGGAATAGTCGATAACAATCGTCTGTTGTTCAACCGGAGAGATACCCAGTTTGGCATCTTTCAGCGCGCTGTCCGCGTTAGTGGCAACAAAACCACGATCGAGGAAAATGTTGATAAAACCCGGACCGGCGATCTCCACCTTGGAAGCGATACTGCTCAGATCTAACAGTTCAACAACTTTCTCAGCCAGTTGTCGTGGTGCCATACCCAGTTTTTTGGCCACTGACATGATGCCGTTAGCCTGATAATCACCAAACTGTGCCTTGGCAGACTGACGGACCTGCGCTTCGCTGTCAGCAGGTGCGCCTGCTGCGGTCATCGCCTGGCTGACTTTATCGGAAAGAAGTGCCTGTATATTCACTGGGTTACCTTTAATAGAACTCACCGTTATCCTTCCTGTCACAGCGGCGTTTTATCGCTTGCCTGCAACATGAGTGATGAGGGGAGGAACGTGATTGTTTACTGATTCGCCACTTATGGGGAGAACCGAAAATGATGCGTGTTTATATCATATTAGCCTTACGGAGTCAGTATTGCCGCATGAAGAGAAGGGGGCAAAAACCTATTCTGCGGCATGTATCTGGCAACGGAATGAAAGCCTGTGTAAATTAGCCGCCGAGGGTGATTACTTAAAAGGAAATAGCTACCATGCTGAACATGAAAGAGGTCACCGGGCTGGCCGATCTGGTTAATGATATGCCGCGTTTTGTTGAGGCGCTGAGCGGCTTTGCTGATAAATTGCAGCTCGATCTGTCTGCCTATCATGCAGACCACATTTCGCTGCGCTGTCATCAGAATACCACTGCTGACCGCTGGCGTGAGGGACTGGCACAGTGCGCCACATTGCTCAACGAGACCGAAATCAATGGCCGTCCGATCTGCCTGTTTTCACTGAATACGCCGTTAAGCGTGGGGCCGCTGAGTATCGATCTGGTGGAGTTGCCCTATCCGGGCGAAAAACGCTACCCGCATGAAGGCTGGGAACATATTGAACTGGTGCTGAGCGGGGGTGAAGAGGGGTTCTATGTCCGTGCACTAGCCCAACTGGCTGATGAAGCCTTAGTGGCGCCGGGCATGAAGTTAAAACAGAGTTCGCCAAAAGGTGAGCATGAACGGCTGCCGAATCCGACGCTGGCGATCACAGATGGCACGGTCACCATCAAGTTCCACCCTCACAGCTTGCGGGATATCGTCGCCAGCGAACGGGATTAAGTGCGCGTGAATTGATTACTGCTTAAGGGTGGCCAGCGCGATGTCCATCCTGTCCATCGCTTTTTCAAGCAGAGCGCGCTGGCAGCCAAGGTTAATTCGCACAAACTTCGAATTGCCAAAGTCGGCCCCGGAAGTAAAACCGACACCGGCTTCGACGAAGAACAGGTAAGGGTCTTCTACCGGCAGCGCTGAAGCATCTATCCAGCCGAGGTAGGTACCTTCAATCGGTAGCATTCGTAAACCGGGCATAGCGTTGATGCGGCGGGTGACCAAGTCACGGTTACCCCGCAGGTAATCGAGTTGTTCTTCCAGCCACGGCGCGCCATCACGGTAGGCTGCCGTGGCGGCAACGTACGCCAGAATATTGACGTGGGGAACAATGCCACGGGCCGTATACTTGAATTTCCTGCGCAGCGCGGCGTTGGGAATAATCGCCATAGAGGCCCCAAGCCCGGCGAGATTAAAGGTTTTGGACGGTGACATCAGGGTGATAGAGCGTTGGGCGGCATCTTCATTCAATGACGCAAACGGAATATGTTGCAGGCCAGGTTCCAGCAGCAGGTCGCAATGAATTTCATCGGAACAGACCACCAAATTATTGGCCTGCGCGAAGGCCTGTTGCTGTAACAATTCTTCACGGCGATAGACGGTCCCGCCCGGATTATAAGGGTTGCAGAGCATAAGCAGTTTTTCACTGCCATCTAGCTGCTTGCTGATATCACTGAAATCGGCCACCCAGCGTCGTTGTTGTTCTTTCATCGGGATGCTTTTAAAACGACGCCCTTCGGATTGCGCTGCCTCAATAAACGGCGGATAGATAGGCGAGGGCAGCAGGCTCGTTTCGTCAAGAGTCGTAGTGGCGCGAACGGCGACATTCAGCCCGCAAACTAAACCCGGCAGTGAGACAATCCATTCGGGTTTGATGTCCCATTGATAACGATCGCTCATGCGTTTTACAAACAGAGCAATCAGTTCGGGGGGCGTAAAACCATAACCAAAAACGCCCTCGGCCACGCGCTGTTGCAGCTCTGCAATCACTTGTGGCGGAGAGGTAAAGTCGGTGTCAGCCACCCAAAGAGGAATGACATCCTGGTTTTTATATTTGTTCCACTTAACGCTGTCACTGTGACTACGGTCTACCCATCGATCAAAATTGAGTGTCATAGTTAGCTTTCCAAAGCAGGCAATTGGGCGGGGATGCTCATGCTAAAGCCTACGCGACATGGCCCGTTACAGACAAGTGTTGTAGCATAAAGCCGTTATCAGGAGAGATCACATGACTAAGTTAGAAGTGTGTTGTTATAGCGTGGACTGTGCGTTAACGGCTGAGCAATCTGGCGCCGATCGGGTTGAACTGTGCGCAAGTCAGGCCGATGGCGGCATCACGCCAAGTTACGGAACCTTAAAACTGGCAAGGGAAAAAGTTACCATTCCGGTTCACCCGATTGTCCGTCCAAGGGGCGGTGACTTTTGCTACAGCCAAAGTGAATTTGATGTATTGAAAAGCGATGTGGCCTGCATTCGCGATCTCGGTTTCCCCGGCGTTGTTGTCGGCATCCTGGATTCCGAAGGCCATATTGATATGCCCAAAATGTGGGAGGTGATGGCACTTTGCGGCGATATGGCGGTCACTTTCCATCGGGCATTTGATATGTGCCTCAATCCTAAAGTGGCACTCGAGCAACTGACACAGTTGGGTGTGGCACGGATTCTGACGTCCGGCCAGCAGCAAAATGCGGAAGTCGGTTTATCTATGTTAAGGGAACTGAATCAACTGAGCCGTGGTCCAATCATTATGGCTGGTGCTGGCGTGCGTTTGACCAACTTACAGAAGTTTGTCGACATAGGCTTGAGCGAGTTACATAGCTCTGCCGGGCGTCAGGTTCCGTCTTCGATGCGTTATCGAAAAGCGGGCGTGACCATGAGTTCTGATACCGATTTCGATGAATTCAGCCGTTATTGTGTCGACGGCGATATCGTTGCGGCGATGAAAACGGCATTGGAATTTGGCGACGAGTTGTCATGTTCCGCCTAAAATAACGTTCAGTTGATATAAATGCACAAAAAACAGATTTTTTGTGCATTGCAAGTTTTACCGGGTCTCACGACCCTTATTGCGTCGCCCTGCGCAAGTACCAAGCCCCGTCATTTTGGCGGGGCTTCTTTTATTTAAAACAGTTAGTTGGATTTCAAAGGGGTGCTCAAGGGGTGCTGGTGCATCATAAAATACCCGTCTAATATATGAGAATCTCGAAAATTTATATCAAAAAACCGGGTTACCCCGGTTATTCACGCATCACCTGTCGTTTCTAAAACAGACAATGCGCTTACTGACAGTTTGGTGCGGCGGCGGTATTCGTGTTGGCAACCGCGTTGATGTTGGTGAACGCAGCAGCATTATTGGAAGCCTGGAAACAGTAGTTATCATTGCCTTGTACGGCGTAGAAACACGAAACAACATTTGCCGGAATAGTAATATTATGCAGTCCGATAATACTGAAGACTGCCGCGGTTGCAGCGCGGGTTGCCGTGCTGTTAGGGTTTTTACGGAATGTAATCCCGGTATTGGGTGCCGCTACCGCAATGGCTGAATGATTTTGGCAATTGGCACTGAAAGGCAGGTCTACGGCAAAAGCAGGTGCAGACAAGGCAGCCAGCGAACTCAGAATAACGCCAGCGGTCAGGGAGCGGGAAAAGTGTTTTATTTTCATAAAATATATATCCTTGTTTACCATGTAGAATAATCTGCAATAAATGCAGAGGCTCGTTGTAACGACTTAAGTTTCTCTTGTCCTCTGGCGAAAGAAGTCAGTGACGAATGTTTTTTGTATGAATGATGAATTAAATTTTCTTCGGCATTTATTAATAAAAATACAACAGGGCATTCCTGTGGGTAATCACAAAAAATAAAAGCTTAATGCCTGGTGTAATTAAAAAACACCTTAATTAACGATGAAATTCAGAGAGCCATCCAACGTATAAGCTAAGTTTGTTGCTCCTGCACCGAAGGCGATTTTAACCGGCTTGCCCACGCTACGCCCTGATGTATTGCTGTCATGCATCGAATCCATAGCAGGAAGTACGACCCCTTGTTTAAAATCGGTGACAACCAAATAATACGACAATTTAGGTATCATAAAGTAATAAGTCATATTAGGGCTGCCCTGCATTATTATTGCAGGCAGTTTATTGATAAACAGAGAGATGCCCATGGTCAGGGAATCGGAAACCGTAAAACTTGAATCGGTTGAGACTTCTAATTTGTCAGTAATCTTATTGTCTGAATAAGGCACGCCTGAGAAAAAGCCGGCATTGTTATAGGAAACGGGCAGTACATTGTCACCCCCGACAACATTCGGAAATGCCGGTGCGGGATCTTGCCCTTGAGAAAATTTTACGCCAATATCAATGTGTTCGCTGGTATTCCCCCAGCCTAACCCATAGTCGTTTTCATCCCATGAGAAGGTGGCATTCCCACTGTTATTGATCGGCTTCAACCACCAGACAAGTGAAAAGTCATTATTGCCTGAAGAGTCACCTATATATACGGCCACATTTTGTTGCAGGCCACTCTTATTAGTCACGAATACTGAATAAGTCACAATAGGATTCCTTCTTAAGGCAAGCTTAGACGACAGTGCTTTCTGTGTGATCGGGTGTTCATGACAGGGAATAAAACCATAATAAACGGGTTTCTATCAATGTGTGAAATCAGGTCACCCTTTTATTTTTCAAGAAACCAACCTGTCGTTTCCTCCAGATTGGTTTCTCAGACTACTGCTGTGAATAAAACGCTACAAATATCCTTTCGGGAAAATCACGCTATCAGAGCGGAACAAATTGCAACGTATCATTAAGCTCAAAACTCAATGAGGTTATTCCGTCAGAGAAGGCGAACTGCAGCGGGCTGCTGACAAATGTTCCTGAAACAGCAACACCTATTTTTGAATCTGTTGTGCAAATCCAATATGTCGGATGTGTATCAAACATGAAGTTCCCATTGGGTTTCCCCTGCATCGCGAATGCAGGCAGGGAATTCATATAAACAGCAAGACTCATCGCTTTGGATTGCCCGACAGTGAATGTTGAATCGGTTTTTACCAGCATGCTGCCGGAAGCAACCTCCGGATTATTATATGCCGTCGGCTGCGTCTGGAACTGGCCATTGGTGAAAGTAACCCCCATCGCGTTTTTTCCGCCACTGGTCGTAGGATTCATATTTTGGATCGGGCCGCCGGAACTCCAGAGAACACCAGGGGCTAATGGCTGTTCAGTTGTACCCCAGTTCAGCGCCCAGTCGATTGACCAGTTATAGCTGTTCGTATTGCCATCGTTGACCGTCTGCAGCAGCCATACCAATGGCAAACCGGTGACCAGATTAGGGTAAGTTTGATAGATGGCGACATTAGCAGCACCGCCGCTAGAGTTTTTAACAGAAATAGAATAGGAAGACATAGTGTTATATTTCCTTTCAGTATGATTGAGTGACGGAAACCATATTTCAAGCCAATTGACTGTGTTGTTTTGTTCAAGAACGAGATAATTATTATCCGTTTTGAGCATTATGCAAATGCTATCCTCCCGCCCTAAACGGGTTATAAGAGCTCATCTTTACATAAAAAAGACAGATTATTTTTGTCATTTTAAAGGCAAAAAAAATACTCTTTTATCATGCAATCAATGAGATAAATCTTGGTTGTACTAAAAAAATACTTATCAATAAAAACTAAAACATATAAAATTTTAATGATTCATCAAATCGTGCTATTTTTATAATCCATTGATTTACAATGATAAATAAAAATATGCATCATCATGTTGATTTTCATGCTGCATTACCTATCATTAAATCTGATCATTGAGTGGCTTGTTTGATCAATTTTTCTTGTCGTTTTATTTTTATTTAATTACATCGCGTTAAAACGCGATGTAATAGACCTGCGCGTTTGAAATTAATTGCATGTGCAATCATTTGCAGAGGGGGGGTAATATGAATGACTTAGGGGTCTTATGTGCATTTCACTTGGCGCTGGGGGTTTTGCATACTATCGAAAAGCTCTTTTCCTTTCTTTCTTTCTTTCTTTCTTTCTTTGCCTGTCGAGATGGTCTGCTAAGTCTTGAATATGGATCATTCTTGGCGATTTCCGGCTATCGCTGGCGCGGAAGGTCGGTACCAGAAACTGTAATGGTCAGCTAAAACCGGACACTGATTTAGGCACATTGTTGTAATCGGCGTTCATATTCATTCGGCGATATATTTCCCAGCCGGTAATGCCGACGCTTCAGATTATAAAAACTGTCGATATAATCGATAACGTCCGCAATACCCTGACTTCGGGTTTCATAGCGACGGTAGTTAACTCTCTCTGCTTTCAGGCTGCGGAAGAACCTCTCCGTAACGGCATTATCCAGACAGTTACCCTTGCGGCTCATACTGCCCGTCACATCAAGTTCCTGCTGGCAGGACTGGGACTGGGACTCTCTGCTTGGTGAAACTCTTCCTCATCACGATGAAGATATGCTCCATCCTTTTTTACACCGACAGTGCAGCGGTAACGTAATTCACCTGAAGCGGTGAGTCTTTTTTCAATACTGTAAGAGGCCATCTCAAACTGCCTCAGGGGGTGCTGTAGGGGGGCCGAGTAGCATGAAATAGCTTAAAACGGTTGTGTAATCGACATAAGCATACTGTATTCATATACAGTGGTTGCAATAAAATATTGATACTTAAAAATAAATAAATTGAGAGATGAACATGCCGCCCGTCATTTTGGCGGGACTTTTTTTATGCTCATTGGCTATATAGAGGTATGGGGAGTGTAAAAACGTCATTCATAAAGAAAATTGAAGTTTAACCTCATGAAACGCGTTATTTACCGTGCCGCACTCGCATTTTTCCCATAGTTTGGCTATCTTAAATGCAAGGAATTATTTATCTTATGAGGATTGCAATAGGCATAGTCCTAATGCAGAAAATTTATGCCTGATATGCAAATTTATTGCGATAACTGTGGGGGCGGTAGTTTCACGGTGAGTAAAACTAAGCCGATGGACGTGGCGGTGAAATCTCTTATTTGCCGCAACTGCGGAACACCTACTCATGCAGATAGCGTCGTGGTGTTCACGGAGCATACCTGGATAAGCCTGCCACCCAGCGTTGATCACGATCCGGATACCGTCCTGCAGATGAGGTAATGGCTGGAACAGGGTTAAAACCGATTTCTTTTGCGTGAGATTAATTGACTGACCGCAATAATGGCGTCATTTAAGGCTTACGGGCGATCAGCAGAGCACGGCGCGGGGCTGGATAACCCTCGATGGTTTTTCCCGGATCGTTCGGGTCGAGGAATTCAGCCAATGATTCGCTGGTCATCCAGTCAGTGCGGTGCTGCTCCTCCAGCGTAGTCACGCTGACATCGGCAATCCGCACATCCACAAACCCACATTTGATTAACCAGCCTTTGAGCGCTTCTGCGGAAGGGATGAAGTAGATATTGCCCATTTGCGCATAGCGGTCTCCTGGCACCAGTACTTGCTGACTGTCACCTTCCACCACCAGCGTTTCCAGCACCAGTTCGCCGCCATTCACCAGCTGGTTTTTCAACTGATAGAGATGATCCAGCGGGGAGCGCCGGTGGTACAACACACCCATCGAAAAGACGGTATCAAATGCGTTCAGTTCGGGAAGTTGCTCAATACCCAGCGGCAATAAATGTGCACGCTGATCGCCGCCCAGCAGCTTGCGTACCGCCTCGAACTGACAAAGGAAAAGCTGCATTGGGTCGATGCCGACCGCCAGATGTGCGCCCGCGCCAATCATTCGCCACATGTGGTAGCCACTGCCACAACCGACATCCAGAATCGTGCGGCCAGCCAGCGGGGAGATATGCGGCAATACGCGATCCCACTTCCAGTCCGAACGCCACTCGGTATCAATTTCCACGCCGTAGAGTGAGAACGGCCCTTTGCGCCATGGCATCAGGTTACGCAGCAGGTTTTCAACGCCTTCGCGCTGGCCCTGTGGCAAAGGTTCCAGCATGCTGGCACTGACGCTGTGCAGCAGATCCAGTTTCTCTGGTTGCATCAGCGGCAGACGTTCAACGGCGTTAAACCACATTTTGAACTTGCCGTGCAGTGACTCTTTCTGCCAGATCGTAAGTTGTGAAGGCAGGGTATTCAGCCATGGGCTGAGCGGGCCTTTGGCGATGTGTTGGTAGAAATCACCAAATTCGATCATTTTTCCTCTCCGGCCTTCAGTGCAATAAGCGAACCAAAGTTGAAGCACTGGAACCAGACTTCAGAATGCTCAAAACCGGCCTGTTTTAACCGTGCCTTATGCACGTCAACGGAGTCGGTCAGCATCACATTTTCCAGCATGCTTCGTTTCTGACTGATTTCGAGTTCGCTGTAGCCGTTGGCGCGCTTGAAATCGTGATGCATGTTGTAGAGCAATTCACCGACGTTTTTATCTTCAAAACTGAATTTTTCCGACAGCACCAGCGCAGCACCCGGACGCATCCCCTGATACACCTGATTGAGCAGACGCTGACGATCGTCGGGTTGCAGAAATTGCAGAGTGAAATTGAGCACGACCATGGACGCGTTGCTCAGTTCGACATCCAGAATATCAGCTTCAATGACGTTCACTGGCGTATCGGCCCGGAATGCGTCGATGTGGCGACGGCAGCGTTCGACCATGGCAGGAGAGTTATCGACAGCAATAATTTCGCAACCTGTGACGTTAATATTACGACGCATCGAGAGCGTGGCGGCACCCAGCGAACAGCCCAGGTCATAAACCCGGCTGTCAGGCTGTACAAAGCGCTCGGCCAGCATACCAATCATCGAAATAATATTGGAGTAACCCGGCACGGAGCGCTGGATCATGTCGGGGAAGACTTCGGCAACGCGTTCATCAAACGTCCAGTCGCCGAGTTTGTCTATCGGTGCAGAAAAAAGTGTATCGTGGTTAGCCATAGTGCTGAGTCAGACCAAAAATTGAAGGGGAGTAATTTTGAGGGCAGATTTTAACAGAGTCTGCGGTGAGCAGATACCGGTAAAATGTGCCCGTCGTGCGCGGCCGCAGGGTTGTCGTGCGCTATTGTGGGTAGAAAGTTACCATCGAATATTCAGAAATTGCGACCATGGCAGATAAATAATATTCACGATCACCATCAGCAGCAGGGAAATATAGGTTGCTGCCATGCCGTTGCGACGCCAGGTAAATTCACGGTTTTTCAAACCGTAATAATGGAACAGGCGGCCAATGATCAGCATCAGCCCGCAGATATGCACCATCCAGGCCTCTGCACCGTTCATTTCCATCATAATCAGTAATAAACAGCCTATCGGCAGGTATTCCACTGCATTCCCATGGACGCGGATCGCTGTTTGCAATTCATACGAACCACCGTCACCCGTGGCAATTCGGTATTGCATACGCAGTCTGACAACATCAAAAGATAATTTAATTAATAACACCGCGGCGAGCACGACATATAACGCGCTGATCATTTTACAACCTCGAAATGACAGGATTAGCCAACGGCTCCGTTCACTTGATTGAGTAACTAAAAAGTGCCGGGCAGACAAGGCCGGTTAAGCAACGGGCAAATATCGCCTGTAACATGGCCCTAATAATAACGGCGTAACAAATGACTGTCTTGAGGAATAACCGTGATGGATGCAAAAACCGCATCAAAAAGCGGAAGGCTGAAACACTTTGCTCAGAAGAGCGAATCTTGCTCCGGCCAGTCGGGTGCTGGCTGGACAGAAGGCATCTGTTGGCCGAGCTGTTGCCACAAACTGCGGGTCTGCTGCGGGGCATCCGTGCAGTCTGGCGTGTGGATGAATAAATAGGGTGATAAGCCCTGAGATTCCCATGCAATGAGTTTTTTAATCCACTGGGCAAACAGAGGGCGATTATCCTCCAGATCATCCCCGCCAATAAAACGGACGATAGGGTGGGAAGCCGTAGCCAGCGCGTGCAGTGGCAGAACCGGTTTCTTACGCTTGGCTTCGAGCACGGCCTCGGTAACCGATGTCGAACTATGCACCGGACGGCTGTCGAGGATCGCGCGGTTAATGCCGCGCTGATGCAGTCCCTGATTCAGTAACAACTCGTCTTCCCCTTTGGCAAAAAACAGCGGATGACGCACTTCGACGCCGTAATTAAAACCTGACGGTAGCGCGTCGAGAAAGTGCCATAACCGGTCAAGATGCGGCGGCGAAAAGGTCGCCGGAAGCTGCAACCATAATTGCCCGATGCGCTCGCCGAGCGGTTCGAGCGTGCGATAAAAGGTATCGACTTCTTCCTGGCAGTTGACCAACGCGGCTTTGTGGCTGATGGCTGAGGGAAATTTGAAACAGAAGCGGAACGTTTCCGGCGTCATGTCGCGCCAGCGCATGACCACCTCCTGTTTGGGCAGGGCGTAAAATGTGGTATTCCCTTCGACACAATTGAAATACCGCGCATAATCAGCCAGATCGCGCAACCCGATGCGTGCCCATGCACTGTGATGCCACTGTGGTAAACCAATATACATGCCGAAGATGATCCCATTGATAAAGAAAAACCGCCCCGGTGGGCGGCATTAAGGAATGTTAAAACAAAGCGCGCTGAGTCAGGGTAGCGTTACTCTGGCAGAGCGGCAAGCACATCGGCAGTCGAACGCACACGGCTGATGCGGGGGAAAATGAACTGCATACTGGACTGATGATGTTCGTTGTTGTGCGCGCTGCACGCATCTTCGGCGATCACCAGCTCATACCCGTGTTCCCACGCGTTACGTGCGGTAGATTCCACGCCGATGTTGGTCGAAATCCCCGCCAGCACGATGCTTTTGATACCACGGCGGCGCAACTGGAGATCTAAATCAGTCCCGTAGAACGCGCCCCACTGACGTTTGATCACCAGCAAATCGCTATCAGTGACGCCCAGCTGTTCTGGAAATTCCCACCAACTCGCTGGCAGGCCGCCTTCTGGCGCCGCCGCTGGAATATCAACAGGTTGTTTCAGTGCTTCATCAAACGAGTTGGACCAGCCAACGCGCACCATCACCACCAGTGCACCCAATTGACGAAAACGGTTGCCGAGCGCTGTGGCGTTGTCCAGCACCTGTTGGGCGGTGTGCGGGCCACCGGCAAAAGGCAAAATACCTTTTTGTAAGTCGATCAACACCAGTGCGGTGGTTTGTGGGTCGAGTTTCATGGGTTTTGGCTCCCGGAGTTTTCAATGTAGACGGTGCGAGATAAGGGGCGAGGTCGTAAAATTCTTTGTCTGCTACCTATAAAAGCGCCTGGCGAGTTTATGCTAAGGCATGGGCTGGAATGTGGATAATTTTGTTAAATTATGTGTGGCAGAGGTTAACGATGTAAATCAGCGGCGTGCGGCGCGTCTTCGCTCTTATCCTGAGGAGGAAATTCCTTTATAATGACCGCCTTTTTTCGACCTGTAGAAAACCTATTCCGCGTGCCGCAGTTTTTTGCGAGTGAGCGACCAGAGTGAATAACCGTTTCTGTACCCGTGTGCCATGAGGCCGGGTAGTGGGATCAAAAGGATACCGTTATGCGTACTGTATATTGTGGAAAACTGAATGCGTCCAACGTGGGCCAGGAAGTGACATTGTGTGGCTGGGTTAATCGTCGTCGTGATTTGGGCGGTTTGATTTTCATCGATATGCGTGACCGCGAAGGCATCGTTCAGGTTTTCTTCGACCCGGATCAGGGAGAGGCTTACAAGTTGGCCTCTGAACTGCGCAATGAGTTCTGTATTCAAATTACCGGCACCGTGCGTGCGCGACCTGAAAGCCAATTCAACAAAGACATGGCAACCGGTGAAGTGGAAGTGTTTGCCAGCGGCCTGAACATCATCAACCGTTCAGAATCCCTGCCGCTGGACTCCAACCACGTCAACTCCGAAGAAGCGCGTCTGAAATACCGCTATCTGGATCTGCGTCGCCCTGAAATGGCAAATCGCCTGAAAGCGCGTGCAAAAATTACCAGCTTCGTGCGCCGTTTCATGGATGGACATGACTTCCTCGACATCGAAACCCCGATGCTGACCAAAGCCACACCGGAAGGTGCGCGTGACTATCTGGTTCCAAGCCGTGTGCATAAAGGCAAGTTCTATGCACTGCCACAGTCTCCTCAGCTGTTCAAACAGCTGCTGATGATGTCCGGTTTTGACCGTTATTATCAGATCGTAAAATGCTTCCGTGATGAAGATTTACGCGCTGACCGTCAGCCTGAATTTACCCAGATCGACGTCGAAACCTCTTTCATGAGCGCAGAGCAAGTGCGTGAAATCATGGAAAAACTGGCCCGTGAACTGTGGCTGGACATTAAAGGTGTGGAATTGGGCGACTTCCCGATCATGACTTTCGCCGAAGCCATGCGTCGTTATGGTTCAGACAAACCTGACCTGCGTAACCCGATGGAACTGGTTGACGTAGCTGACCTGTTCAAAGACATCGAATTCAAAGTGTTTGCGGACCCGGCTAACGATCCGAAAGGCCGCGTTGCAGCACTGCGCGTTCCGGGTGGCGCAACACTCAGCCGTAAACAGATCGACGAATACGCTAAATTTATCGAAATCTACGGTGCGAAAGGTCTGGCTTACATCAAAGTCAACGACATCACCAAAGGTCTGGAAGGCATTTCAAGCCCGGTTGCTAAGTTCCTGAACGAAGCGTTGTTGCTGGCGCTGATTGGCCGTACTGGTGCTCAAGATGGCGACATGATCTTCTTCGGCGCAGCCAGTGAGAAAATTGTGACTGACGCTATCGGCGCGCTGCGTCTGAAAGTGGGCCGCGACCTGAAAATCACCAAAGAAGAGATGTGGGCTCCGCTGTGGGTGATTGACTTCCCAATGTTCGAAGATACCGATGAAGGTGGCCTGTCAGCCATGCACCACCCGTTCACCGCGCCGAAAGAGATGACGGTTGAAGAACTGGCGGCGAATCCGGTTTCTGCTATCGCCAATGCCTATGACATGGTGATCAACGGTTACGAAGTGGGCGGCGGTTCTGTGCGTATTCACCGCAGCGACATGCAGCAAACTGTCTTCGGCATTCTGGGTATTAACGAACACGAACAGCGTGAGAAGTTTGGCTTCCTGCTCGATGCCCTGAAATACGGTACACCACCGCACGCAGGCCTGGCCTTTGGTCTGGACCGTCTGGTGATGCTGCTGACCGGAACCGATAACATCCGTGACGTAATTGCCTTCCCGAAAACCACGGCGGCCGCCTGTTTGATGACCGAAGCACCAAGTTTTGCCAACCCGGCATCCTTGCTGGAGCTGGGTATTGCGGTTGTTGCGAAAAAAGACGCAGCAAAAGAAGTGAAGCCGGACACAGATTCAGAGAATAACTGATGAGTCCTAAGCGTCCTGAGTCGATACTGTGCGTCATCTACGCCAGCAACACCGGCCGGGTGCTGATGCTTCAACGACGGGATGACCCGAATTTCTGGCAGTCGGTCACCGGCAGTCTGGAAGGAGACGAGTCCCCGGAAGAGACCGCGCAGCGTGAAGTGATGGAAGAGGTCGGTATCGATATTGCCGGTGAGAACCTCCCGTTACTGAACTGTCAGCGCTGCGTGGAGTTTGAGCTGTTTGCTCATTTGCGTTATCGCTATGCTCCCGGCGTGACCCGTAACAAAGAACATTGGTTCTGCCTGGCAATTGCTGAAGAACGGGATGTGGAAATCACAGAACATCTCGCGTATCAGTGGCTCGATAAACCCGCTGCGGCGGCGTTGACGGTGTCCCCGAGCAACCAGCAGGCGATTGAAGAATTTGTAACTATTGAGTCTGATTAGACTAACTGGAGATATTTGTATGGCAGGTCACAGTAAGTGGGCCAACACTAAGCATCGCAAAGCGGCGCAAGATTCCAAACGCGGTAAAATTTTTACCAAGATCATTCGTGAGCTGGTGACTGCCGCGAGACTCGGTGGTGGCGATCCAGGCGCTAACCCGCGCCTGCGTGCTGCAATCGATAAAGCGCTGGCTAACAACATGACCCGCGATACCCTGAACCGTGCCGTTGCGCGTGGCGTTGGTGGTGATGATGATACCAACATGGAAACCATCATTTATGAAGGCTACGGCCCTGGTGGTTCAGCCGTGATGGTAGAATGCCTGAGTGATAACCGTAACCGTACCGTAGCGGAAGTGCGTCATGCCTTCAACAAAACCGGCGGCAATCTGGGCACTGATGGCTCGGTTTCCTATCTGTTCACCAAGAAAGGGGTGATCACCTTCGCCCCGGGTCTGGATGAAGACACGTTGATGGAAGCTTCGCTGGAAGCTGGCGCAGAAGATATCATCTCTTATGACGATGGTGCGATTGACGTCTTCACTGCCTGGGAAAGTCTGGGTGATGTGAAAGACGCGCTGGAAGCGGCAGGCTTTAAAGCAGACTCCGCAGAAGTCACCATGATCCCATCGACTAAGGCCGATATGGATGCCGACACAGCACCAAAACTGCTGCGCCTGATCGACATGTTGGAAGATTGTGACGATGTACAGGAGGTTTACCACAACGGTGAGATCTCCGACGAGATTGCAGAAACGCTATAACGCTCTATTCAGCCGGTGGCCTGTTCACCGGCTGGCTATCAACAACCCCCTCTGCGGTTTATACTCCCCTTCATTCAGGCAAAACGACAATACAAGGCGTTGATTGGCTATGGCTATAATTCTGGGGATTGACCCCGGTTCACGCGTTACCGGCTATGGCATTATCCGCCAGACAGGGCGACAACTGACTTATCTCGGCAGCGGATGTATCCGTACGGTAGTGGATGACATGCCGACGCGTCTGAAGCTGATTTATGCTGGCGTCAGCGAAATCATTACCCAGTTTCAGCCTGATTTTTTTGCGATTGAATCGGTGTTTATGGCCAAGAACCCTGACTCCGCGCTGAAGCTTGGGCAGGCACGTGGTGCCGCGATTGTGGCGGCGGTGAATCAGGATTTACCGGTGTTTGAGTATGCGGCCCGTCAGGTTAAGCAAACGGTAGTCGGTACCGGTGCGGCAGAGAAGTCGCAGGTGCAGCATATGGTCCGTTCATTGTTGAAATTACCTGCCAATCCGCAATCGGATGCCGCAGATGCGTTAGCGATTGCCATCACGCATTGCCATATGAGCCAGAACGCGATTCGCCTGAGCAGCGATAAATTACAAATGACGCGCGGCAGAATGCGATAGCTGTCTGAAAGCGATTAAGCTGGATATCCATCCAGCTTTTTTTATGATATAAACCTCGCTGTAAAGTCAGGTTTTTGGCTATCAAATCAATAGAGGAAGGTGACGGTGATAGGTCGACTCAGAGGTGTTATTCTTGAAAAACAGCCCCCATTGGTGCTGTTGGAAACTAACGGTGTGGGCTATGAAGTGCACATGCCGATGACCTGTTTTTATGAATTACCGGATCTGGGTAAAGAGGCCATCATCTTCACGCAGTTTATCGTACGTGAGGACGCGCAGCTGTTATATGGTTTTAACGATAAGCAGGAACGTGCGTTGTTCCGTGAACTGATTAAAGTGAATGGTGTGGGGCCAAAATTGGCTCTGGCGATTCTGTCCGGTATGTCTGCGCAGCAGTTTGTCAGCGCTGTCGAGAAAGAAGAAATAACAACACTGATCAAATTACCTGGTGTGGGTAAGAAAACCGCGGAGCGGTTGGTGGTCGAAATGAAAGATCGTTTTAAAGGATTAAACGGTGATCTATTTAACAATAATACTGATATCTCGCTACCTGCATCGACGTCGCAAGCAAAAGAGTCTGATGCAGAAGGCGAGGCCGTCTCAGCCCTGATTTCCCTCGGATACAAACCACCTGAAGCCAGCAGAATGATCAGCAAAGTGGCTAAACCGGGCGTGGATTGCGAAACGTTGATTAGAGACGCGTTGCGCGCGGCTCTGTGAGGTAAGAGATGATAGAAGCCGACCGTCTGATTTCACCTGATGTGATCACCGAAGAAGAAGTCATCGACCGGGCGATACGCCCCAAGATGCTTTCTGAATATGTCGGTCAGCCCCATGTCCGCTCGCAAATGGAAATATTCATTCAGGCGGCCAAACAACGCGGCGATGCGCTTGATCACCTGTTGATCTTTGGCCCCCCGGGTCTGGGTAAAACCACGCTGGCGAACATTGTTGCCAACGAAATGGGCGTGAATTTACGCACCACCTCTGGACCTGTGCTGGAAAAAGCCGGCGATCTGGCGGCGATGCTCACCAACCTTGAACCGCATGACGTGCTGTTCATTGATGAGATTCACCGTTTGTCGCCAGTTGTCGAAGAGATTTTATATCCGGCGATGGAAGATTATCAGCTGGATATCATGATTGGCGAAGGACCCGCGGCGCGCTCTATCAAGCTTGATCTGCCACCGTTTACGCTGGTGGGGGCAACCACCCGTGCCGGTTCCCTGACATCACCGTTGCGTGACCGCTTCGGTATTGTTCAGCGTCTGGAGTTCTATCAGGTTGCCGATTTACAGCACATCGTCGGGCGCAGCGCCAATTGTCTGGGTTTGCAGCTTTCCGAAGAAGGGGCGCATCAGATTGCCCGCCGTTCACGCGGTACGCCACGTATTGCTAACCGACTGCTGCGCCGTGTGCGTGACTTCGCCGAAGTCAAAGGCGATGGCACGATCAACGGTGATACGGCCAACGGTGCTCTGGATATGTTGGACGTGGATGCCGAAGGTTTCGATTATATGGACCGTAAACTGCTGCTGGCGATTATCGACAAATTTACCGGCGGTCCGGTGGGCCTTGATAACCTCGCTGCCGCCATTGGCGAAGAGCGTGAAACCATCGAAGATGTGATTGAACCTTTCCTGATCCAGCAAGGTTTTATCCAGCGCACGCCGCGCGGTCGTATGGCGACCAATCATGCTTATAAACACTTTGGTATGACGCGGCCCGAATAGGCCTCAAGTGCTGGCACATCATTAAAAAAGCGGACGCCACATTGGGCGTCCGTTTTTTAATGATGCTTAGCAGCAGGCAGCGATTTTCATAAAGAGACGGAGTTACGCCACCTGTTTTTTCGTCAGGCTCAGCATAAACATGATGGCCGCACTGAGCACGACCGACGGACCCGCTGGTGTGTCGTAAAACGCAGAGAAGGTCAACCCGCCGGTGACGGCCAAAATGCCGACGGCAACAGCGGCCAGCGCCATCTGTTCCGGCGTTTTAGCGAAGCGGCGTGCCGTGGCCGCAGGAATGATTAACAGCGAAGTGATGATCAGTGCCCCGACAAACTTCATGGCTAAGCCGATGGTCAGTGCGGTAACCAGCATCAGAATAATGCGCGAACGCTGAAGATTTACACCGTCGACGTGTGCCAGTTCAGGGCTGATGGTCATTGATAACAGTGAACGCCATTGCCAGCACAGCACAGAAATCACAATCACTACGCCAACGCCAATCATCCAGATGTCGCTGAGGGTAACTGAGAGTAAATCACCAAATAGATAGGCCATCAGGTCAACGCGCACATTGGACATCAGGCTGACCACCACCAAACCCAGCGACAGTGCGCTGTGAGCCATAATACCGAGCAGGGTGTCGACGGGGAGATGGGGTTTACGCTCCAGAATCACCAGCAGCAGCGCCAGTAATAAGGTCACGACGATCACCGCGTAAAACGGATTCACGTTCAACAGCAAACCAAAGGCTACGCCGAGTAGCGAGGCGTGGGCGAGGGTGTCACCAAAATAAGACATACGGCGCCAGACCACAAATGAGCCGAGCGGGCCCGCCGCCGTTGCCAGCAGAATACCGGCCAACCAGCCGGGTAATAATAATTCAATCATGCGTCACGGCCTCCGGTATTACGCAAAATAACTTTTCCCTGTAAATCGTGACGATGATTGTGATGATGGCGATAAATAGCCAGTTGCTCCGCACCCCGGTTACCAAACATGGCAATAAATTCAGGGTGCATCGACACCACTTCCGGCGAGCCAGAGCAGCAAATATGTTCATTCAGGCATAAAACCTCGTCGGTTTTCGCCATCACCAGATGCAGGTCGTGGGAGACCATCAGCACCGCGCAGTCCAGTTCGCAGCGCAGGCTGTCAATCAGGTTATACAGCGCCAACTGGCCGTTAACATCAACGCCCTGAGTGGGTTCGTCGAGAACCAGAAGTTGCGGGCTGTTCATTAATGCGCGGGCCAGTAGAACGCGCTGGTTTTCACCACCGGAAAGTTTTTGCATCGGCTGGTCAAGCAGGTGTGCGGCCTGCACGCGTTTCAGCGCCGGTAAGATATCCTGGCGTTTAACGCCTGGTTTCAGGCGCATAAAGCGGCTGACGGTCAGCGGCATAGTGGCATCAAGATGGAGTTTCTGTGGCACGTACCCAATGCGCAAATCGGATTGACGGGTCAGGGTGCCGCTGGTTGGCGCGACCAGGCCGAGCACCACGCGCACCAGGGTGGATTTCCCTGCACCGTTAGGGCCGAGCAGGGTAAGAATTTTGCCCGGTTGCAGCGTCAGTGAAATATCCGACAGCACGCGCCGGGAGCCGAAAGTGACCGAAATATTGTCTAGTGTGGCTAAAGTAGGCATGTCAGTGATGTCTTGCAGAACAAATCGAATGTTATAATATTGCGTTTTCGCATAAATAACCAGTTTTCACCTTAATGATGATGAGTTAACGCCAGATGATACAGAACATAAATACCGTTAAACGGATGCTATTAGCCGCTGCGTTAGTGTCTAGCTTTGCAGCAACGTCGGCCCATTCCGCAATCGTAGCGTCCGTCCGTCCGCTGGGGTTTATTGCTTCAGCCATTGCTGATGGCGTAACACCTACCGAGATCCTGCTGCCAGATGGTGCCTCGCCGCACGATTTTGCCCTACGCCCATCAGATTTACAAAAGATGCGCCGCGCAGATTTAGTGGTGTGGGTCGGGCCGGAGATGGAAGCGTTTATGACCAAGTCCGTCGCACAGTTGCCGCCAAATCGTCAGGTAACCATCGCCACACTCAGCACAGTTACACCACTTTTACAGAAAGGCGATCATGACGAGGATGCGCATGATCAGGGCCACGATGGGGCGCACGATGAGCACCATCACGGTGAATACAATATGCACGTGTGGATGTCGCCAGAGATTGCCAAACAGACGGCGATCGCAATTCATGCAAAGTTATTGGAACTAATGCCACAAAAGAAAGACAAATTAGACGCCAACTTAAAACAGTTTGAAGAAAGCTTGACAAAAGTTGACAAAAACCTTGGTAAGATGCTGCAGCCTGTGCAGGGTAAGGGATATTTCGTTTTTCATGATGCTTATGGTTATTTTGAAAAACATTTCGGCCTTTCGCCACTTGGCCACTTTACGGTCAATCCCGAGATTCAACCCGGTGCGCAGCGATTACATCTCATTCGAACTCAGTTGGTTGAGCAGAAAGCAGTCTGTGTTTTTGCTGAACCACAATTCAGGCCGGCCGTAATTAATGCCGTTGCCCAGGGAACAACAGTGCGTATGGGCACATTGGATCCGCTGGGGAGCGGGATCGCATTGGGTAAGGACAGTTATGTGAACTTCCTGTCACATCTGACTGACCAGTACGTGAGCTGCCTGAAGTAAGATTAAAAGGACAGATCTAAGTGCAGCTGATAGCCCGTTCTATCGCTCTGGCGTATAACAACCTTCCACGGCCCCACCGCGTCATGCTGGGGTCGCTTACCGTCGTCACGCTTGCCGTGGCCGTCTGGAAACCGTTCGTTTACCACCCAGAACAAAACCCCATAGTTAAACACATTGAGCTCGACAGCGAACAAGTGCGTTCACTGCTTCCCGAAGCCAGTGAACCTATCGACCAGTCACCACCTGCTGAAGATATTCCGCAAGATGATCTCGACGAAAAAGTCGAGTCAGAAACCGGCGTTCACGAATACGTTGTCTCCACCGGCGACACGCTGAGCAGTATTCTGAACCAGTACGGTATCGATATGTCCGATATCGCTGCGCTGGCCTCCGCCGACAGCGATCTGCGTAACCTGAAAATCGGTCAGCAACTGTCATGGACCATTAATGACGATGGCGAGTTGCAGCGCGTGACCTGGGAGAAATCCCGTCGCGAAACCTACACCTATGACCGCTCCGGCACCGGCTTTAAATCCAGTCTGCAAACCATGACGGGTGAGTGGAAAGACAACGTGCTGAAAGGGCGTTTGGATGGCAGTTTTGTCACCAGCGCAAAAGCCGCCGGGCTTTCCAGCGGAGAAATCAGCTCGGTCATCAAAGCCTTGCAGTGGCAGTTAGATTTTAAAAAATTGCGCAAAGGTGATGAGTTCGCCGTGTTGATGTCGCGTGAAGTCCTGGATGGCAAAAGCGAGCAAAGCCAGTTGCAGGGGGTGCGTATGCGCAGCAGCGGCAAAGATTATTATGCTATCCGCGCCGAAGACGGCAAATTTTATGACCGCAACGGCAGCGGGCTGGCGCGTGGCTTCCTGCGTTTCCCGACCATCAAGCAGTTCCGTATCTCCTCTAACTTTAACCCGCGTCGTCTGAACCCGGTCACTGGCCGCGTTGCGCCGCACCGGGGCGTTGACTTCGCGGTGCCTGTCGGAACACCGGTGTTGGCAGTCGGCGATGGTGAGGTTATGGTGGCGAAAAACGGGGGAGCGGCGGGTAATTACGTGGCGATTCTCCACGGCCGCCAGTACATGACCCGCTATATGCATCTGCGTAAAATTTTGGTCAAACCGGGTCAGAAGATCAAACGCGGCGATCGCATTGCGTTGTCCGGTAACACAGGCCGTTCGACCGGGCCTCACCTGCACTTTGAAATGTGGATTAACCAGTTAGCGGTCAATCCGCTGACGGCTAAATTGCCACGTTCTGAAGGGTTGACCGGTAAGGATCGCAGTGAATATCTGGCAAACGTGAAACAGGTTATTCCTCAATTGAAACTGAACTGAGTTGTAGACTCTGTCGTTTCTGACTTCCGCCGATGGGCAAACGCACGGATTATGCGTGCTGTTTTGCCCGTTATTGGCGTTTCCTCATTAAAACAACATCGTGAGTTTGTTTGCAAATTAATGCGCTGCACTTATCATTGAACGATTGTTGTCTTTAGAACACTGTACCCAGAGCCGTTTATGCAGCCAGAAAAAAAATCGACCGTCGAATTTATTCCACAATTCCAGAAAGCTTTTTATCACCCACGTTATTGGGGGGTATGGCTGGGTGTGGGCGCTATGGCGGGAATGGCGTATGTTCCCGCAAAAATCCGTGACCCTATTTTAGCCACGCTTGGCCGTCTGGCCGGGAAGCTGGCGAAAGGTGCACGTCGTCGCGCGCGGATCAATCTGCTGTACTGCATGCCGGAAGTGGTCGAAGCCGAACGTGAGCATATTATTGACCAGATGTTCGCCACCGCCGCGCAATCAATGGTGATGATGGCTGAGCTGGCCTGCCGAAAACCTGAAAAAGTGCTCGATCGCGTACACTGGCATGGCAAAGAGATTGTCGACCAGATGCAGGCCGAGGGTAAAAATGTCATTTTCCTGGTGCCACATGCCTGGGCGGTGGATATTCCTGCCATGTTACTGGCGGCCAGCGATCAGCCGATCGCGGCAATGTTCCATAATCAAAAAAACCCGCTGACCGACTATCTGTGGAATAGCGTGCGTCGCCGTTACGGTGGGCGTTTACATGCGCGTAATAACGGTATTAAACCGTTTATCAGCTCTGTCCGTCAGGGGTACTTGGGCTATTATCTGCCTGACCAGGATCACGGCGCAGAACACAGCGAATTTGTGGATTTCTTCGCCACATATAAGGCGACGTTGCCGGCCCTCGGGCGTTTGATGAAAGTCTGTCGCGCATCTATTGTGCCGTTGTTCCCGGTTTATAATGGGCGTGAAAGTCGTCTGGATATTTATATCCGTCCGCCAATGGATGATCTGGCGACCGCCGATGACCATCAGATTGCGCGTCGCATGAATGAAGAAGTTGAGCTGTTGGTTGGGCCAAACCCGGAGCAGTACACCTGGATCCTCAAATTACTGAAGACGCGTAAGCCGGGCGAGATTGAACCATATTCTCGTGATGAGCTTTACCCTAAGTAACCGGCAGATTTAACACAAAAGGCTGAGATAAACTCAGCCTTTTGTGTTTTTAGTGATGAGTAGAATCAGGCTTTCTATGGTGTTGCTGTCACCCTTGAACGCAGGAACACCATGATCAACAGCGCAGCGATAATGCCACTGACCCATCCAAACTGATTGAACGCGTCATTCCCCGCAGCAAAATAGACCTGCTTCGCCACTTCGATACCGAGCGCAAACACCAGAATAGTCATCAGCCCCAGCGCTGCTGCCACAGTGCCTTTGCCCACCGGGCTGGCAAACAGCGTCAGGCGATAAAGTCCGGCGTTGACCAGACCCGAACCCAGCGCATACAGGCTGAGTCCGGCAATGATGCCACTCCAGGCATGTTCGAAAAAGGTTGCGCTAATGGCCGTGATACCCAGCCCCGCCACCACAGGAATAACACCAAGCCTGATGGGGGTGCTGATGTTCACCTTGCCACTCAGTTTGCTCAGTAGCAGATTACCGGCGATCAGCCCGGCAAAAATAGGCACCTGCAACCAGCCGTACTGGAGAGGTGACATTCCCGCATCCTGAATCAAAATCACCGGCGACTGTGCCACCCATGCCAGCAGCGGTAATGTCACAAAACCAATCGCCAGTGAACCCAATACCACGCGTTTATTGGTCAGTACCTGCTGGTAATCCGCCAGCACGCGGCGAAGTGAAAAAGGCTGACCGTCGCGCGGTGCAGTTTCCGGCATACTGCGCCACAACCCCCACCAGGCAATGAGCGACACCAGCGCAAACAGGGCAAACATAGTTTTCCACGGCGCATAGTGAATAAAGGCGGCCCCTGCCAGCGGCCCGAGCAACGGGGCTATCAGCGTAATATTGGCCATCAGTGCCATCAGTTTGATACTCAAACTTTCGCTGAAGGCTTCCTGAATAGCGGCGTAACCCACCGCGCCAATAAAGCACAGACTCATACCTTGTAAAAAGCGCATCAGGATAAATTGCTCAATACTTTGCGTTAGCAAGGTTCCCAGGCAGGTGACGATAAAAAAGCCCACGCCGGTCAGCAACACAGGACGGCGGCCCATACGGTCAGACAGCGGGCCAAGCAGCCATTGCAGCATGATACCGCCACATAAATAGGCCGTCAGTGAAGTGGAAACCCAGTCTGCGCTGGCGCTGAAGTCATTGATCACCTGCAACATGCCGGGTTGGATCATGTCATGGGCGATATAAGTGGCGAATTCGAACAGTACCAGCGATAACGGGAACAGCCATTGACGGCGGTTTAGCTGCTCAACCGGTTGGAATACGGATGACATAGGGACACTCTCGTTTGTGTTTCCAATAAAATTAAAAAACGCGGCCTGGGAAAGCCGCGCTGAAAATAGCGTCAAAATGATGAACGATCAGTTTTTATAGCGGGCAATCGGGTTATCCAGCGTACCGGCAAATTTGAGGTTTTGCGCCGGGTCAGACAGATTGATCATCTGCTGGTTGTTCGCCAGTTGCAGCCGGTTCAGGCACGAATGGGTGAACGCCGGGCAGAACAGATCATAGCGGGCAAATTTCTCTGCCAGTTGCGGATACTGCTGCTGGTAGTCATGCACGGTATCGGCCACCACGCGCCAGAAATCCTCAGCGGGCATGACGTTCTGTTCTTCCAGAATGCGCGAAATAAAGCGGAACACCCCGGCGAAAACGTCGGTGAAAATCGACAGGATTTTCAGCGCTTCCGGCACATCCACGGCCAGACGTTTGGCCATTTCCGGTAAATCAGCATCCGGGTTCATCACCGCAATCTCCTCGGCGATATCTTTCATGTAGGCTTTGACCGGCACGTTGTTTTCGAACAACAGGATCAGGTTTTCGCCATGTGGCATAAACACCAGGTCATAGTGATAGAAGCAGTGCAGCAGCGGGCTGAGGTAAGCGGTGGTATAGCGTTTAAGCCAGCCGGCGGCTTCAAGACCGGATGAGCGGATCATCTCAACAATCAGTGCGTCGCCGTTGAAGTCGGTATGTAACAGGGCGGCCATGGTCATCAGACGCTGATTGGGTTGTAACCATGCCACTGGGTTTTCACGCCACAGTGCGGCAAACATCTTTTTGTAAGCACTGTCACCTTTGATCGCCTGCTCAAAGTAGTGGTTGTGATAACCCAGCGACGCCACTTCCTGCAGGATGCTGAAACCGTTGGCCTGCAGGTAGGCGTCGTTTTCCACCAGTTCGGCCAGCCATGCGTTAATGCCTGGCGTGGTCGCCATGTAATACGGCGACAGCCCGCGCATAAAGCCCATATTGAGGATCGACAGGGCGGTTTTCACATAACGATGCGTCGGCTGGCTGGCGTTAAAGAAGGTGCGGATCGACTGCTGCGCCAGATAGTGATCCTCACCTTGACCCAAATAAATCAGGAAATTGCGCGCAATATCCGGTGCAAAGACGGTGAGCAGTTTGTTCTGCCACTGCCAGGGATGTACCGGCATGAAGTAATAGTTTCTCGGATCCAGGCCACGACCGGTCAGCGTTTCGGTAAGGATGCGGATCTGTGCTTCGCCTAACTCTTCTGCAATCAGCTTCTCATACGGCAAATTCTCTACGCTGGCGAAATGCGCTTTGTCATGATGCACCGCCACCCACACCAGTTTCATCGGGCTGGCGGCTTCCGGCGTGTATCGCACGTAGTCAGCGGCGTCAAAACCAATCCTGCCGTTGTTGGCGATAAAGCTCGGGTGGCCTTCGGTCATGCTGCTTTCAACAGTCTGAAAATCCGCCTGGCTTAGCTCTCTGGCGGTGGTGCGGTTGTTCTCCAGCTTCCACGCGCTGCCATACAACGTGCTGGAAATCTCTTCCATGTAGGTCGGTAACATGGCCTGCGAAATACCGATCTGTTCGGCGAACTCAATGATGAACTGCAAGGCATCCAGCGGCTGTGGCGACAGGTTATCGAGGCGTTGAATACTATCGACGGCAATCAGCCAGTCGTTGAGCGGTAACTGGCGTGCGTGGAAACGGTACTCGGTTTCGCTGCCCGGTGCGGCGAGCTGATAGTTGCTCCATTCTCCTGACTGGCTTATCAGCGTCGGCTCGATGAGGCGTTCATGAGCCAGTTCGGACAAACATTTACGCAGCAACAGCGCGTTGGCTTTGGCCCAGTGCTGCGGTTGTAGATGCTGACCGGTTTGCATGGCAGATTGCGTATTCATGAGGTTTTTTTCCTTCTGGCGGGCCAATAAATAGTCTTCGGGCTGGCAGAATGCCAGCCAGGCAGTTTTATGCGGCAGCCTGATTTGGCGCTGATAGCGGAAACCGGCGCGTTTGTTCAACCGGTGGATTTTGTCATTGCGCACGTCAGGCTCTACCACCACGCGCAGTACGTCCGGCAGGCTGAACAGGTATTCCATCACGGTGGAAAAGACCTGCCAGCTGAAACCCGCAAGAGGTTGGTCAGGCGGTGATAGCAAAATGTGCATACCGATATCACCAGGCTGTACGTCGTAATACGCATGCAGCGGATCGTCCTGCACCGGATAACATTCGATCAAAAATGCCGGTTTGCCATCGTGCTCACCGATCAGGGCGGCGCGCGGATTGTTGATAGTCAGGTCGCGGTAGAAGGTTTCAACTTCGTCACGGTGGCTCTCCTGCATGCCCCAGAAATGGGCGTAAGGCTGGCTCATCCAGCCGTGCAGCAGGTCGGCGTCGTGTGGGAAAACCAACTTACGCAGCGTTAATTCACCCACCTCACATGAGCGCGAAAACAGCGCTTTGGTTTGCGTTTCAAACATTGTTGGCTCCTTAAAGTCCGCGGGCGCAGAAGGTCTGGAAGGCAATGGCCTGTTCAATCGGGTAGACGTCTTCACCCAACATGGCGCGGATAATGCTGCTGTTGCGATAACAAGCCATACCAAGATCGGGCGTGACGAAGCCATGAGTATGGAGTTCGGCGTTCTGCACGAAGATTTGGTTATCTGCATCGATGCTGTAGTTGCGGTTAACCGCGTAGCGACCGGCGTCGTCCCATTGAATTCGCGAGTGGATCCCTTCGATACACTGCGGCGGTTGATAGCCGTAGCCGGTGGCCAGGATCACCGAGCCGGTGGTGTGGCTATATTGCTGCTGTTGTTCCTGCTGCAGGAAGGTCATCTCCAGTTCACCGCTGTGGCTGCGACCCATTCCGGTCAGTTCGGAATGGGTATACAGGTTGACGTTCAGCGGGCCGTCGAGACGTTTGGTGTACATCAGATCATAGATATCATTGATTAAACTGATGTTGATGCCTTTGTAGAGGCCTTTCTGCTCGCGGTTTAGCTGGTCGCGTTTGCTCATCGGCAGCTCATGGAAATAGTCGATGTACTCCGGCGAGGTCATTTCCAGCGTCAGTTTGCTGTACTCCAGCGGGTAAAAGCGCGGTGCGCGGGTGACCCAGGTCAACTGGTAGTCATGCTTTTCAATATCTGAAAGCAGGTCATAGAAGATTTCAGCTGCGCTCTGGCCGCTGCCCACCACGGTGACGGATTTGGATTGCTGTACCTGCTCTTTGTTGGGCAGATAGGTACTTGAGTGATGAATATGGCGACCGACGTCGCGGGCGCAGGCGGGTAACCATGGGGAAGGGCCCGTACCGAGCACCAGTTTTCTGGCGCGATAGTGCAACATTTCGCCGTCTTTGGTTGACCGCGCCTGTACCAGATAGCACTGCGCCTCGTCGCTCCAGGTCACCAGCTCCACCCGGGTAGAGAATTGCAGGTTGGTTAGTTGCTGGCAGGCCCACTGGCAATACTGGTTAAACTCTTTACGCATCATGAAGAAGTTTTCACGGATGTAGAACGAGTAGATTTTCCCTTTCTGCTTGAGGTAATTGAGAAAGCTGAAATGGCTGGTGGGGTCCGCCAGCGTCACCAGATCGGCCATAAAGGGCGTTTGCAACATGGCACTTTCCAGCATCATGCCGGTGTGCCAGTCGAAGCCCTCATTTTGGTCGAGGAACAGACCGTCCAGCCCTTTCACCGGCTCGGTCAGGCAGGCCAGCCCGAGGTTAAACGGACCAATGCCGATGGCGATAAAATCATAGGTTTTGTGACTGCTGTTAAGATTTGGCATGGTGAATTCCTGTTATTGACCTTGTTCTGCGTTCAGTGCAGCACGGGTTAATTCTTTGCCGTAATGCACAATCAGGCTGATGACGTCAGCGATGTCTTCCTGCGTGGTCATCGGGTTGAGCAGGGTGAATTTCAGATACTGACGTTTATTCACTTTGGTCCCCGCGATCACCGCACTACCGGCGCGGAAGATGGCTTTACGAATGTCGGCATTCACGGCGTCAATCTGCTCATCGGACAGTGACTGACGGGGGAGGAAGCGGAACACCAGTGTGCTCAGTTCAGGCTGGTGTAGGGCCTCAATATTGGGATGGTTAATCAGTTGCTGATGGGCGTTAGTCGTCAGTGCCAGCAGGGTATCGAAGGATTCGCCCAGAGCCTGTTGCCCCATGATGCGCAGCGTCAGCCACATTTTCAGCGCGTCAAAACGGCGGGTGGTTTGAATGCTTTTATTCACCAGATTCGGCGTGCCTTCCAGTTTTGCGCTTAACGGGTTGAGGTAATCGGCGTAGCAGGTGACGTGCTCAAAATGTTTCTGATCATTGAGCAGGAAGGCGCTGCAACTGACGGGCTGGAAGAAGGATTTGTGGTAATCGACCGTCACAGAATCGGCCAGTTGAATACCGTCGATGCGCTGGCGGTGCAGAGGGGATACCAGCAGGCCACAGCCGTAGGCAGCGTCTACATGCATCCAGATATGTTCATGGCGGCATATCTCTGCGATGCCGTTCAGAGGATCGATGCTGCCGAAATCTGTGGTACCTGCAGTGGCGACGATAGCAATGGGGATCAGCCCTTCGGCGTGGCAGCGGGCGATCTCTTGTTTCAGTGCGTTGATGTCCATACGAAATGCGCTGTCACAAGCGACGGGCACCACGGCGTCATAGCCGAGGCCGAGCAGGGCAGCTGATTTTTGAATGCTGAAATGGCTAACCTGCGAGCTGAAAATACGCCAGCGGTTGGCTTCCTGTGGCAGGCCCTGATATTTGATGCTGTGCTCAGGCAAGGTACGTTTGCAGTAAGCGTCACGTGCCAGCAGCATGGCCATCAGGTTTGACTGCGTGCCGCCGCTGGTGAAAATGCCGTCAGATTGCGACCCGAACTGAATACGTGCCAGCGTCCAGTCGATCACCTTCTGTTCGATCAGCGTGCCGCCTGCACTTTGGTCCCAGGTATCAACGGAAGAGTTAATCGCGCTGATAAACAGCTCTGCCAGCTGGGCAGGAAGCACGGTGGGGCAATTAAGATGCGCAAGGTATTTTGGGTGATGGAAATAGACCGCGTGTTGCAGATATAAATCGTCCAGCTCCTCAAGTGCCAGCCTCGTACCGGGTAAAGGTTGAGTGAGATCGATATGGCGAAATTGTTCGGCTAATTCTGAAGGAGTGACACCAGAAAAAGGTTTCTCCTTGCTGTTAATATGGCCTTTGATTATTTCAAGGCCATTTTCAATCTGTGCCTGCCACTCTTCAGTACTATTTTGATTGAAAATAAAATCCCGATTGGGATGTATTAACGACGATGAAGGCACCGTTGCAGAATAATTTATTTGGCTCATGCTGATTCCTGTCTTGTCCCTTTTTGGCTTTACGTGGCATGGGGAGGCCGCCGGCCATTGTCGAGAGAGTTAAGTGAGGCTGATTTATCATCAGGCAGGGGAGCTCCCTGCCTGGATGCAATATGAATTTTAAAATGCTTTATTAAATAAAATTAGCAGACGTTAGTTTTGTGTAAATTCCTTTGCGCGGAAATTAGCAGTGTTTAACCAATGAGAGTCATTATAAATGCAAATCATTATCATTCAATGTCAGTAATGATCATTCGCCGGAAAGAAGTAAAGTTAATGTTTTTATGTGATGTGTATCACATAAATTTGAGGGCATTGTGGCTGCATACATAAACCCCATCGGATTACTCCGTATTTATTATTCCAAACAGGGGGCTGGCGAGGCTGAAATAAAGCCAATTTGGAATATTTACCCTTATTTAAAATAAGACTATTGATATTATTGCGAACATTACCCAATGAGATTGGCGTCTTATTTATTGTCGATGTTGAAATAAATGGCTGAGGAGAAAATAAATGAGGCTTAAAAAATAAAATAAAAAAGCCAGTTCATTTGAACTGGCTTAATCATGCTGTAAATAGACTAAAAACGAATTAACCCATCCACTTTATATGGGCATCGGATTAATCAACCCGTAATACGCGGCTGGTATTGGTGGTGCCGATGGTACTCATGACATCACCCTGCGTTACGATAACCAGATCACCGGAGAGCAGGTAACCTTTGTCGCGCAGCAGTTCGATAGCATCGTGGGCGGCAGCTACGCCGTCACTGTGACTGTCAAAGAACACCGGCGTCACGCCACGGTAGATTGCGGTGAGGTTAAGCGTATTTTCGTGACGGGACATGGCGAAAATTGGCAAGCCTGAGCTTATGCGAGACATCATCAGGGCGGTACGGCCAGATTCGGTCATAGCGATGATCGCGGTGACCCCTTTCAGGTGGTTGGCGGCATACATGGAAGACATTGCAATGGCTTCTTCGATGTTGTCGAATTCCACGTCCAGGCGGTGTTTTGACACATTAATGCTTGGGATTTTCTCAGCACCCAAACAAACACGTGCCATGGCAGCTACGGTTTCAGCCGGATACTGGCCTGCCGCTGTTTCTGCCGACAACATCACGGCGTCTGTGCCGTCGAGCACGGCGTTAGCGACGTCCATCACTTCTGCACGTGTTGGCATTGGGTTGGTGATCATTGACTCCATCATCTGCGTCGCCGTGATAACTGCACGGTTAAGCTTACGGGCGCGGCGGATCAATTTCTTCTGGATGCCGACCAGCTCAGGGTCACCAATTTCAACGCCCAAGTCACCACGGGCTACCATCACCACGTCAGAAGCCAGAATGATGTCATCCATGGCTTCGTCAGAAGCAACCGCTTCGGCGCGTTCGACTTTAGAGACGATTTGCGCATTACAGCCAGCATCACGTGCCAGACGGCGTGCGTAGTTCAAATCTTCACCCGTACGCGGGAAAGAGACGGCCAGATAATCGACGCCAATTTTGGCCGCAGTGATGATATCCGACTTGTCTTTTTCGGTCAGCGCTTCGGCAGACAGACCGCCGCCGAGCTTGTTGATCCCCTTATTATTGGACAGCGGGCCGCCCACGGTCACTTCGGTGAACACTTTCATGCCCTGAACTTCGAGCACTTTCAGTTGTACACGTCCATCATCGAGCAGCAGGATATCGCCGGGGACCACGTCAGCAGGCAAACCTTTATAGTCGATACCGACTTTTTCTTTGTCGCCTTCGCCTTTGCCCATGTTGGCATCGAGCAGGAATTTATCACCAATATTGAGGAAGACTTTGCCTTCTTTAAAGGTGGAAACACGAATTTTTGGTCCCTGGAGGTCACCGAGGATCGCCACGTGGCGGCCAAGACGTGCCGCGATTTCACGCACTTTATTGGCGCGAATGATGTGGTCTTCAGCGGTACCGTGGGAAAAATTCATGCGAACGACGTTGGCGCCGGCAGCAATGATCTTTTCCAGATTATTGTCACGATCCGTGGCAGGACCGAGGGTACAAACAATTTTGGTTCTTCTGAGCCTTCTGGACATGTAGTACTCCGTTGACTGGTGAACAAGTGTGTTGCAAAAAACTGCGAGAACTTCTTTATCATTCAGACTACGCTTAGTCGAAAACATTGGGAACGGGTGCGCCTTTATCAAAGCGCGATTCTTTCAACGCGTCTTTGACACGCTTCAGGTTATCTCTGAATTTTGCTCCGCGACGCAATGTAAAACCGGTCGCCAGCACGTCTATCAGCGTCAGTTGGGCGATGCGTGAGACCATTGGCATGTACACGTCGGTGTCTTCGGGAACGTCAAGCAGCAGCGCCAGCGTTGCCTCATGGGCGAGCGGGGTGTTTTGCGACGTAATGGCGATCACCGTGGCGTCATTTTCGCGCGCAAGCTGTGCCAGTTCCACCAGACTTTTGGTGCGTCCGGTGTGGGAAATTAGCACCACCACATCGCCTTCGGTACAGTTCATACAGCTCATTCGTTGCATGACGATGTCATCAAAGTAGACCACCGGAATATTGAAGCGGAAAAACTTGTTCATGGCGTCATGCGCGACAGCAGCCGAGGCACCGAGACCGAAGAAGGAGATTTTTTTCGCCTGCGTCAACAGGTCCACCGCGCGGTTAATCGCGCTGATGTCCAGGGTGTTTTTCACCTGATCCAGCGTCGCCATGGTGGATTCAAAAATCTTGCTGGTATAGGCGTCAGCACCATCGCCTTCATCCACGTTACGGTTCACATACGGCGTGCCATTGGCCAGACTCTGGGCCAGGTGTAATTTAAAATCAGGAAAGCCTTTGGTGTCGAGGCGACGGCAAAAACGGTTTACAGTGGGTTCACTGACATCGGCCATGCGGGCCAGGGTGGCAATGCTGCAATGGATGGCAGTCTGGGGCGAGGCAAGAATGGCCTCGGCAACTTTTCTTTCAGACTTGCTCAGAATGTCCAGATGGCTTTGGATTTTTTCTAATGTATTCATTAGCGTGCCACTCATAGGTTTCAACGATTTCTATGAAAAGAGGAAATCATGTCGGTTTGGTGAAAATATACTACGAGCCTGATTGGGTTGGCATAAGCAATATGGTGAATTTTAAGCTTTTATCCTCAGAGTATGACCGGGATCTCCATTTCAGTATGGTAAATCTCCGTCATATTTGTCATAAAATTACATAACTCAGCGTTTTTTTCTGACCGATTTAACATCTATGACAAAATATGTGGTTTTTATTCATCTATTAACGTTTTAGATCGAGGTTTACGGGCGCTAACCAATCAGAGTACATTGTTGCTGAAATAAAATTACAATATATCCTGCACTCTTGCATTAAGGAGAAGATCATGGCGGTAACCCAGACAGCCCAGGCCTGTGACCTGGTTATTTTCGGTGCGAAGGGCGATCTTGCGCGTCGTAAACTGTTGCCTTCCCTGTATCAGTTAGAAAAGGCTGGCCACATTCATCCTGACACCAAAATCATCGGTGTTGGCCGTGCAGAGTGGGACAAAGCGGCATATACCGAAATTGTCAAAGAAGCGCTGACCACCTTCATGAAGGAAAAAATGGAACCCGAGCTATGGGATAAACTCAGCGCTCGTCTCGAATTTTGTAACCTTGATGTCAATGATCTCAAGCATTTCAAAGTGCTGGGGAAAATGCTCGACCAGCAAAACCGCGCCACCATCAACTATTTTGCCATGCCGCCGAGCACCTTCGGTGCCATCTGCCGTGGTCTTGGTGAGGCCGGTTTGAATAAAGAACCGTCACGCGTAGTGATGGAAAAACCGCTCGGTAACTCCCTTGAGTCTTCTCAGGTGATCAACGACCAGGTTGCTGAGTACTTCTCTGAGTCCCAGGTTTATCGTATTGACCACTATTTGGGTAAAGAAACCGTTCTGAACTTGCTGGCCCTGCGTTTCGCCAACAATTTGTTCGCCAGTAACTGGGATAACCGCACCATCGACCACGTGCAGATCACCGTGGCGGAGGAGGTGGGTATCGAAGGCCGTTGGGGTTACTTCGACAAAGCTGGCCAGATGCGCGACATGATTCAAAACCACCTGTTGCAAATTCTGACCATGATTGCCATGTCACCACCGGCCGATCTCAGTACTGACCGCATCCGTGATGAAAAAGTAAAAGTACTGCGTTCACTGCGCCGTATCGACCAATCCAATGTGCGCGAAACCACCGTCCGTGGTCAGTACACCGCCGGTTTTGTTCAGGGCAAAAAAGTGCCGGGCTACCTTGAAGAAGAGGGTGCCAACAAATCCAGCAGCACAGAAACCTTCGTTTCCATTCGCGTGGATATCGATAACTGGCAATGGGCCGGTGTGCCGTTCTATCTGCGTACCGGTAAACGTCTGCCATCCAAATGTTCAGAAGTCGTGGTCTATTTTAAAAACCCGGCGCTGAACCTGTTCCGTGATTCCTACCAGCAACTGCCGCAGAACAAACTGACCATTCGTCTGCAACCGGATGAGGGCATTGAGATCGAAGTGCTGAATAAAGTGCCGGGTCTTGAACACAAACACCGTTTGCAAACCACCAAGCTGGATCTGAGCTTCTCCGAAACGTTCAACGAGCAGCACATTGCTGATGCTTACGAACGTCTGCTGCTGGAAACCATGCGCGGTATTCAGGCGCTGTTTGTTCGCCGCGACGAAGTGGAAGAAGCCTGGAAATGGGTCGACTCCATCATGAATGCCTGGGCTGCAGAAAGTGAAGCACCAAAGCCTTACCAGTCCGGTACCTGGGGTCCTGTCGCCTCCGTGGCAATGATCACCCGTGACGGTCGCTCCTGGAATGAGTTCGAGTAAAGGGAAACTGATGGCCAATTTTGTCGAATTTTCCGGCGCGATGGCGCTGAACCAAAACTTCGCCGGAAAGATTGCGGATGCCCTTCGTCAGGGTATTGCGGCAAACGGCAAAGCCAGTCTGGTGGTGTCGGGCGGTCGCACACCGCTTGACCTGTTCATACAACTGACACGTCAGGAACTTGACTGGAGTAACGTTGTGATCACGCTGGCCGATGAGCGCTGGGTCAGCCCGGAAAACGGTGCCAGCAACGAAAAGCTGGTGCGTGATCATCTCTTGCAAGGTCTGGCCGCGTCGGCCACGTTTATTGGCCTGAAAAATGCGGCTACTTCGCCTTTTGAAGGGGCGGCTGAAGCTGAACAGGCCCTCAAGGCCTTACCGCGCCCTATCGACGTGGTGATCCTCGGCATGGGCGATGATGGCCACACTGCATCACTGTTCCCCGGCGCCACTAATCTATCCGCCGCGCTGGCGCTCGATTCAGACCGTACCTGTATGGGCATGACGCCGCTGACTGCACCGCTAGACAGGATCACCCTGACGTTGCCGTTACTGCTCGACAGCCGCAATATCTATTTGCATCTGATGGGCGAGGCGAAGCGTGAAGTGTATGAGCGTGCGGAAAAAGGCACCGACGTAAATGAAATGCCCGTGCGTGCCGTACTCAACCAGCAGCAAACGCCGGTCAGTGTTTACTGGACAGCGTGACCGAAGAGTTTAAAACCGTTGCTTACGCTGCGGTTTTTTATTGATATTTTTTTATACCCCAAATCATTCAGATCGACGGGTAGGCTAATGGGTGTGGTCGGTAACCTGCATAGTTGCAGGCCCTGTGGCAGGGGCGCGCCATCAATCACAACGATGCCCACGGGCATGAATGGAGACAAAAATGAAAAATTGGAAAACTAGCGCGGAACAGATTCTGACGTCCGGCCCGGTTGTTCCGGTGATCGTTATCAACAAACTTGAACACGCGGTTCCACTGGCGAAAGCGCTGGTTGCGGGCGGTGTTCGCGTGCTGGAAGTCACATTGCGTACCGCTCGTGCCATTGACGCAATTCGTGCAATTGCCAAAGAAGTCCCGGATGCCATTATTGGTGCGGGTACCGTGCTTAATCCTGAACAACTGGCACAAGTGACCGAAGCCGGTGCCCAGTTTGCCATTAGCCCTGGCCTGACCGACTCGCTGTTGAAAGCGGCAAACGCCGGTTCTATTCCATTGATTCCAGGTATCTGTACCGTATCTGAACTGATGATGGGTCTGGACGCGGGTCTGCGTGAGTTTAAATTCTTCCCGGCGGAAGCCAACGGAGGAGTGAAAGCCTTGCAGGCTATTGCCGGCCCGTTCCCGCAGGTCCGTTTCTGCCCAACCGGTGGCATTACACCGAACAACTACCGTGATTACCTGGCGCTGAAAAGCGTACTGTGCATCGGTGGTTCGTGGCTGGTACCGGCTGACGCGCTGGAGAGCGGTGACTATGCGCGTATCACGCAGCTGGCTAAAGACGCGGTTGCAGGCGCTAAAGCGTAATATCGTCTCTAAAATAAAAAACCTCCCACCGGGAGGTTTTTTTATGCCTGAAATCAGCGCTTAACGGGCAGCGATGATTTTGATTTCAATCTTATATTTCGGGTTCATCAGATTGGCCTGAACCGTACAACGCACCGGTGCGTTGCCGGGAGAAACCCACGCATCCCAGGCCTCATTCATGGCTTTAAAATCTTCCTTGTGAACCAGAAACAGCGTGGCATCGAGGATTTTGCTCTTGTCAGAACCGACTTCAGTCAGCACGGCGTCGATGATGGCCAGCGTTTCTGCGGTCTGATCTTTGGCATTTGCCTCCAAATTTTCCGGTACGGCAGTGTAGTAAATCGTCTCGTTGTGGATAACCACATCGGACATCCGCGGCTCAGGCCTGATTCGTTCGATGGTCATAGTGTTTATGCTCCTTCAGTCACTTTTTAATGATGGTGAAGGGTATCACAAAGGCTGATTGTGTTGGATTGACAGATGACGGTAGCCGTAGAGGCGCGGGGTTGGCATAATCACTGCTGATCCGTACAGGTAGAGAGACAGCGTGACAGACGATTTTGCACCAGACGGCGCCTTAGCGCAGAAAATTGAAGGTTTTAAACCCCGGGAACCTCAGCGTCTGATGGCGCAGGCCGTGAGTCTTGCGATCAGCCACAAACAAGGGTTAGTGGTGGAAGCGGGTACCGGTACCGGCAAAACTTACGCCTATTTGGCACCGGCATTACGCTCCGGTAAAAAAGTGATTATTTCTACCGGTTCGAAAGCCCTGCAGGATCAGCTCTATTCCCGTGACTTACCCAAAGTCGCCAGTGCACTGAAATTCAAAGGCAAACTGGCCCTGCTGAAAGGGCGATCGAACTACCTGTGTATTGAACGCCTCGAACAGCAATCCCTCTCCGGCGGTGACCTTGCCAGCCAGTCTTTAAGTGATTTGGTTCATCTGCGTAACTGGTCAAGCATGACCGAAGAGGGTGACATCAGCACCTGCGCGGTGGTGGCCGAAGACAGCTATGTCTGGCCGCTGGTCACCAGCACCAATGACAATTGTCTGGGCAGCGACTGTCCGGCCTATAAAGATTGCTTCGTTGTCAAAGCCCGCCGTAAGGCGATGGATGCCGATGTTGTGGTGGTCAATCATCACCTGTTTATGGCTGATATGGTGGTCAAAGAGAGCGGGTTCGGTGAGTTGATCCCGACTGCCGACGTGATGATTTTCGATGAAGCGCATCAAATCCCCGACATCGCCAGCCAATATTTTGGCCAGCAGGTCACCAGCCGACAACTGCTGGATATGGCCAAAGATATCACCATTGCCTATCGCACCGAAGTGCGTGATTCGGTCCAGTTGCAAAAGAGCGCTGACCGCCTGAGTCAAAGCACCATGGATTTCCGGCTGGCGCTGGGTGAACCTGGTTTTCGTGGCAACCTGCGCGATGTACTCAACCAACCGGCCATTCAGCGCGCGCTGCTGCTGCTCGATGACGCCCTCGAGCTGTGCTATGACGTGGTGAAACTGTCCCTTGGGCGCTCAGCCCTGCTGGACGCTGCTTTTGAGCGGGCGACGGTGTATCGCAACCGCCTTAAGCGCCTCAAGGATGTCACCATTCCCGGTTACAGTTACTGGTATGAGTGTAATTCACGCCATTTTGTGTTGGCGCTGACGCCTTTATCGGTGACCGATAAATTCAGTGAAATGATGACCGATAAGCCGGGCGCCTGGATTTTCACCTCCGCCACGCTGTCGGTGAACGATCAGCTTCATCACTTCACCGCCCGTCTCGGGCTGGATAACGCTGAAACCTTATTACTGGCAAGCCCGTTCGACTATGCGAATCAGGCGCTGCTGTGCGTGCCGCGCTTCCTGCCGTCGCCCAATGAGCGCGGTGGTTCTCGTCAGTTAGCTAAAATGCTGCTGCCGCTGATTGAAGCCAACAAAGGGCGCTGTTTTTTCCTGTGTACCTCTCACCTGATGATGCGTGAACTGGCTGAAGAGTTTCGCGCCAGCACCACGCTGCCCGTGCTGGTGCAGGGCGAAACCAGCAAAGGCCAGTTACTGGCCCAGTTCGTTGAAGCCGGTAATGCCTTGCTGGTGGCAACCAGCAGTTTCTGGGAAGGGGTGGATGTGCGCGGTGAAGCGCTCTCCTGCGTCATCATCGACAAACTGCCGTTTACCTCACCCGATGATCCGTTGCTGAAAGCGCGTATTGAGGATTGTCGCCTGCGCGGCGGGGATCCGTTCAATGAGGTGCAATTGCCCGATGCGGTGATCACGCTTAAACAGGGGGTGGGTCGTTTAATCCGCGATACGGATGACCGTGGTGTGATGATCATCTGTGACAATCGCCTGGTGATGCGCCCGTATGGCGAAGTGTTCCTGAACAGTTTGCCGCCTGCGCCGCGTACCCGTGATTTAGCCAAGGCGATCCGCTTTCTGCAAAACGTTGAACAGCAGAAATAGCCTGTTGGTTATGCTAGAATTCCGCCCCGAAAAAGGCCTTTAACGACGTATTTATGGCCTTTAACTACTTTTCCCCGCCTGAGGTTTGGCATGTCCACGCGAATTTTAGCAATTGATACGGCGACAGAAGCCTGCTCAGTTGCGCTTTACAATGATGGCGAGACGCTCGCTCATTTCGAACTGTGCGCCCGTGAACATACGCAGCGCATTCTGCCTATGGTGCAGCAAATACTTTCCGAAGCCGGGCTGACGCTAAATCAGCTGGATGCGTTGGCCTTTGGTCGCGGTCCGGGCAGTTTTACCGGTGTGCGCATCGGTATTGGTATTGCCCAGGGGTTGGCGTATGGCGCTGAACTGCCGCTGTTACCGGTTTCAACCCTGATGACCATGGCGCAGGGTGCTTATCGCCTGACCGGCGCCAACCGCGTATTAGCGGCCATTGATGCGCGTATGGGCGACGTTTACTGGGGTGAATATTATCGCAGTGAAGAAGGCAACTGGCAGGGAGAACAGAGCGAAGCGGTGATTAAGCCAGAACAGTTGCAACTGCGCGCCGCCGACTTCATCGGCCGTTTTGCCACCGTGGGCACCGGCTGGGGAACGTATCCGCATTTATTGGGAGAATCATTAGTCGCTGAATTATTTGATGGCGAAACGTGTCTGCCTCAGGCCGAAGACATGCTGCCACTGGCGCTGCAAATGTGGCAACGCGGTGTGCGCGTCACCCCGGAGCAGGCGGAACCTGTCTATCTGCGCAATGAAGTGACCTGGAAAAAGCTTCCTGGCCGGTAAGTTATGGCAACTTGTACCACAAACCGTGGTCAAAATTAGCAGTGTCGTTCAGGAGTTTTCGTTATGCGTAAGTGGTCAAATTTTCCACGGTTTCCAGGCCTGGCGTTAAGCGCCATTGGCCTGAGTGTTTTACTGTTATCCGGTTGTGTGACGGTTCCCGACGATATTCGCGGGACCACCGATACGCCGCAGATGAATCTGCAAGTGGTGCAGGGCGCGCCGCAGTTGTATGTTGGCCAGGAGTCCCGTTTCGGCGGGAAAGTGGTGGGGATCACCAACGAGAAAAATAAAACGCGCCTTGAGATAGCCACTATGCCGCTGGACGATAGTGCAAGACCGATCCTCGGCGCGGCATCACTCGGACGCATTCATGCTTATGTGAACGGCTTTGTCGACCCTGTGGATTTCAAGGGGCAGTTGGTGACTGTTGTTGGGCCTATCACCGGGGCTGAAGATGGCACTATCGGTGAGACGTCGTATAAGTTTGTCACCGTGAACGTTAACAGCTTTAAACGCTGGCACCTTACCCAGCAGGTGGTGATGCCACCACAGCCTATGGGTCCATGGGGCTGGGGATACGGAGGCCCTTATGATCCACGCTGGGGGCGAGGCTATGGGCCCGGCTGGGGGCCCGGTTGGTATGACTCACAACCGGCACGGGTCGAGACCGTCGTCACCGAATAAACCACCGCCGCCGGCGAGAGGGAAATCTCCACCACCCCCTCCTCCGGCGAACAAGAAGTAAGTAAGGTTTTATAGGCGGCTCTGGCCTAATGCCGATCAGTTAAGGATCGGTTGACCGATCCAGTGGCTGTGTAAGAATCCGTGACCTCTCCAGAGGTTACGGATTTTTTATGTTACTCCGCCAGGCTTTAGATCCCGCCCACAAATTTACTCCGCAGGAATTCACTGTCCTTGCTTTCTCACCCTGTTTTTTATCCTGAGCCCGTGGGAACAAGTTCCCGCCAGCAGTGGAACATTTCTACTCAAGGAAATCAGTGAGTGACGCGTCACAAGGCGAAACGTTGTTACAATTAAACCCGCACTAATTACGCGGCTTTATGCCTAGAATATCCCTTAACTCAAATTTTAATGAAGGGATTGAGATGGCAGGATCTTTTACTACCATGTTGACCACTCCGAATGGTTTGCACTATACCGTGCAGATGACAAAATTGACGACCAAACATTCTTCAATAAAGTCGCCAGGGGAGGGTTTAGGCTACATCCCGGCACTATCTCTGATGGCTGTATTACCCTCGGCAACCAATCTGATTACAACATGATTAGAAACGCCCTATACAGAGCAGGCACGATTGATGTTCCAGGGACCAATTTAAAGGCATATGGAGTTATCGAGGTGATCACCTATGGCGACACTTGTCCGTAGAGTTTCCAAGGTGGTGTTTTTCATACTGCTTTTGGTCGTTGTTGGCCGCTGCATGGGGGATCCTTTCTATTGGCTCAGCTATGACTTTGTTTTAAAGGTTGGTCATTTAATTTATGGCGCTGGGGAGATTGGTGCTGAAAACATAGATGACACTTATTTTTATATTGATCTTGTTATAGCGGTGAGCGTTACCACTGCAATTTATTTATTAATAGTGACTTTAATTAAAAAAATCATGAGCAAATAAAATGCCTATTCCTCCATATATGTGGCTTAAAGATGATGGCGGTGCAGATATTAAAGGGTCTGTTGATGTTAAAGACCGTGAAGGCAGTATTGAAGTCATTGGCATGAGCCACGGACTTAACCTACCATTCTTTATACAGACGCGTGGACTGAAAGAAACACAGAGTAAAGTGTGAATAAAAAGAAATAACCTAATAAGGAACGATGCCGGTCACCTTAAGTGACCGGCATTATGCTTAAGCATTTTTTTGTGGCGCCCTTAATGCGATCAATAAATTGGCGCAGTGCTATCAGCCGTGCTTTCTCACCCTGCTTTTCATCCTGCCCCAGTGCGAACAAGTCCCCGCCAGCAGTCGGAACATGTCTACTCAATAAAATCAGTGTGTGACGCGTCACAAGGCGAAACGTTATTATCATTAAATCCATATTAATTATATTGATACGCGCTTAAAATATCGCTTAACTCAAATTTTAATGCTAAGGGATTGAGATGGCGCTACAGGGAGAGTTTGTAATTAACGATGCTGATTATTCACCGTTGAGTTTTCCGGGCGTGGGGATATTTTGGCGTTTTCAGGTGACGGTGTTTATCGCAACCGTGGCGCGTGTGGAACGATTCAGACTTTGCGCGTACTGAGAAACGCGCTGCTAAGAACTCAACTGATCGATATTCCTTGCATGAAAAAGTTAAAGGCTTACGGCAGCATTGAGGTGATCGTTAATGGTAATATTTGCCCGTAATTTAAAGAAGCGACTTGAATATTTAATTATTAAGTTGGCGAAGTTCGCTTTATTTGTCGGTCTGCTTTATTTGGGTGGAACGATAATAAATCCTGAAAGTTTCATTAGCCTTGATGCAACTGAAAGATTCGCGAAATGGGAAAGTGGTCTTGTAAGTCAAGAGAATTTTGATGATCTATGGGTCTTGATGTGGGTGGTTTTCTCACTGCTTACCGCTATTTTGGGATATATCGCGATAATGAAATTAATTAAAAAAATCAGGGGCAAGTAAAATGCCAATCCCTCCGTATATGTGGATATGGGGCTTAAAGAGGGTGGCGGTGCAGATATTAACGGGTCTGTTGATGTTAAAGACCGCGAGGGCAGCATTGATATCATCGGCACAGGGTCACATTCCCCCTTCATGTTTGAAAAAAGAGTTAGATAGTTCCAGTCCCTATCGCTGCAAAACCGTTGCTACCGGTCAGACGCTGAAAAGCGCTGAGGTTCGTTTCTGCAACATCAACGATGCAGGACAGGAGGTTTGTTACTAAAACAATCGGGGCCTAAACAAGTTGCCTTCCAGTGGATTCTTTAGTTAGTACCTTTCCCGCCTGACTAGGACCGGTGGTCTGCCAATCATTTGGAACTGGCGTGAGCCATGCATTGTCAGGTAGTTTCACTTCCGTATCGGAGGTAAAATAGATCAATCAACGGAATTAAAGTCTTTATCTTTGGCGGCCTTTGCCGCCTTTTTCTTTTTTGAGCCATGGATGCTCAAAAAATTAGTGACCGGCCTCTCAACCTCAACATTGTTTAAAACGCAACTGGTAAGCTGAGTTAAAATATTGTTAAAGACGTGATAAAGCTCGTCACATTGAGATGGCAACAGCACATGATTTCAGGAGTATTACCTTGGAAAAGGTTTGGCTAAAACGTTACCCGTCGGATGTTCCTGAGAACATCGATCCGGATCGCTACAGCTCGCTGGTGGAGATGTTTGAGAATGCCGCGCTGCGTTATGCCGACAGCCCGGCGTTTATCAACATGGGCGAGGTGATGACGTTTCGTAAACTTGAAGAGCGTAGCCGCGCATTTGCCGCTTACCTGCAAAATGAATTAGGGTTGAAGAAGGGTGATCGTGTCGCGCTGATGATGCCCAATTTGTTGCAGTATCCGATAGCTCTGTTTGGCGTATTGCGCGCCGGCATGGTGGTGGTCAACGTCAATCCGCTGTATACCCCGCGTGAACTTGAGCATCAGCTCAACGACAGCGGCGCGAGCGCAATTGTTATTGTGTCCAATTTTGCGCATACGCTGGAAAAGGTCGTCTACAAAACGCAAATTAAACACGTGATCCTCACCCGTATGGGAGACCAGCTCTCTGCCGCCAAAGGTACGCTGGTAAATTTCGTGGTCAAATATGTCAAAAGATTGGTGCCGAAATATCATCTGCCTAACGCGATTTCTTTTCGCAGTGTGTTGCAGCAAGGTCGCCGGATGCAGTACATCAAGCCAGATGTGATTAATAGCGACTTAGCGTTTTTGCAATATACCGGCGGTACCACTGGCGTGGCGAAAGGGGCAATGCTGACCCACCGTAATATGCAGGCGAATCTCGAACAAGCAAAAGCCGCTTATTCGCCGCTGCTAATCCCTGGCCATGAATTTGTGGTGACGGCGTTACCGCTTTACCATATTTTTGCGTTAACCGTGAACTGTCTGCTGTTTATTGAGCTCGGTGGGCGTAGCTTGTTAATTACCAACCCGCGCGATATTCCAGGCATGGTGAAAGAGCTGGCGAAGTATCCCTTCACCACCATCAGCGGTGTGAACACCCTGTTTAATGCGTTACTCAATAACGAAGATTTTCGCGAACTGGACTTCTCTACGCTGCGCCTGTCGGTAGGCGGTGGTATGTCGGTGCAGAAATCAGTGGCGGATAAATGGGAAAAACTCACCGGCAAGCATTTGCTTGAAGGCTACGGTCTGACAGAATGTTCCCCGCTGGTGGCGGGAAATCCTTATGATCTGAAGCACTACAGCGGCAGCATTGGCTTGCCGGTGCCCTCTACAGAGGTAAAGCTGGTTGATGACAATGGTCATGAGGTCGCTGAGGGCGAACCGGGTGAACTATTGATCCGCGGGCCGCAGGTGATGTTAGGCTACTGGCAACGTCCGGCGGCGACGGATGAGGTACTAAAAGATGGCTGGCTCTCAACCGGTGATATCGTTACAGTGGACGAGCAGGGTTTTTTACGTATCGTGGATCGTAAAAAAGACATGATCCTGGTTTCAGGTTTCAATGTTTATCCTAATGAGATTGAAGAAGTGGTCTCACAGCATGACAAAGTGCTTGAAGTGGCGGCTATCGGTGTTCCGAGCGACTCGTCTGGCGAAATCGTCAAGATTTGCGTGGTGAAAAAGGATCCATCGCTGACCAGTGAGGAGTTGCTTGCCCACTGTCGCCGCATGCTGACAGGTTACAAAGTCCCGAAGATTGTTGAGTTCCGCGATGAGCTGCCAAAATCGAATGTGGGTAAAATTCTTCGTCGTGAACTTCGTGACGAACAGAAAAACCCCAAGGTCGATCCGAAACAGGATGCTGCGTAGCAGTTAGTACGTGTTTCAGTCGTGGTCAGATTCACAACGCCGGCGATGTCCGGCGTTGTCACGATATAACCCAATGATATCCAATTCATTCAAGTTGCAGTCAACAACGATGCCGCTTGAAGGATAATGGGTATATGAAGAAGAGAATCAAAGTTTGAACTATCAGTTAATCACCACCAACGACGCGCTTGAGCGAGTTTGCCTTCAGGCAAGAGCGTACAGCCAGATTGCCCTGGACACCGAATTCGTCAGAACCCGCACTTACTACCCGCAATTGGGTCTGATCCAATTGTTTGACGGTGAGAATCTGGCCCTGATAGACCCGCTGCCCATCACCGCCTGGCAGCCCTTTATTGATCTGCTGACGAATCCTGACGTGGTGAAGTTTCTGCATGCGGGCAGTGAAGATCTGGAAGTGTTCCTTAATGCTTTTGGCGTGATGCCGGTGCCATTAATCGACACCCAAATCCTTGCCGCCTTCAGCGGGCGTCCTCTCTCATGCGGTTTTGCCCGACTGGTGGCAGAAACAACCGGTGTGGAGCTGGATAAAAGCGAATCACGCACCGACTGGATTGCCCGTCCATTGAGCGAAAAGCAGTGTGTATATGCCGCCGCTGATGTCTGGTATTTATTGCCTCTGGCAAAACAGCTGATGCGTGAAACCGAGGAGGCAGGCTGGATGGACGCCGCGCTGGATGAATGTTTAGCGTTATGTCGCCGACGCGCAGAAGTGCTGCAGCCGGAAATGGCCTATCTTGATATCAGCAATGCTTTCCAACTGCGACCGCGTCAATTGGCTTGCCTGCAAAAGCTGGCCTCATGGCGTTTAATACAGGCGCGTCAGCGTGACATCGCAGTGAACTTTGTGGTGCGCGAAGAAAACTTATGGCAGGTTGCCCGGTATCAGCCGACGTCACTGGGTGAGCTTGAATCGCTTGGTCTGAGTGGCCCGGAGATTCGTTATCATGGCCGCACATTGCTGGCGCTGGTAGCCGAAGCTAACCAAATGGATGACGCCGAACTGCCTGCGCCACTGTCTAACCTGATTGACCAGTCGGGTTATCGCAAAGTGTTTAAAGACATTAAAGCGCTGATCCAAATCGTCAGCGAAGAGACTGGGCTCAGCGTTGAATTATTGGCGTCGCGCCGTCAAATTAACCAATTGTTAAACTGGCATTGGCAACTGAAAACCAAAGAACATCAGCCTGAACTTATTAGTGGATGGCGTGGAAAACTGTTGGCCGAGAAATTAAACGAAATATTAAAAGAGTATTGAAATTTAAATCTGTTTAACACTGAACCGCTGTTATTACGATGGTAAGCAGTGAGAATAAGCAGAGAGATTAAAAGGGCGGACAGCAGTCTGCCTTTTTTATTGTCTATTTTTGGTTAAAGGAAATTAATTCGCTGCGGACGTATTTTCTTGTCCAGGATGACCAACAATATCACCCTATACGTGCGAGTAACCACAGTAAATGAGAGGAATCTCACTCACTCTTTTCCATACCAGGAATAGTTTTAAAGAAATAGAAGAGGGGGTAAAACAGGAAAGGGTATTGTATATTTATACAGTTACCCCCTGAAGATCAGGGGGCCACTATTTTGCAGAAAACACCGGCAAACAGAACATTTCCATCTCTGTCATTTAGGTGTTTCTTCCGATTCCGGTAATGTCACGTTAAGTTCCAGTACCGAAATATCATCACCCTTTTGCTCGAACTGAACCTGGAGCATCTCCGGGTCAATCTTAATATATTTGCAAATCACCGCAAGAATATCGCGCTTAAGCTCCGGCAAATAGGAGGGTTCGTTGTCCCCCCTGCGTCGCTCTGCTACGATGATTTGCAGCCGTTCCTTGGCTATATTGGCTGTCGGCTTTTTGCGGGACAGAAAGAAATCTAACAAGGCCATGGTTTATCCCCCAAAAAGGCGTTTCAGGAAACTCTTCTTCTCTTCTTCAATAAAACGGAACGCACGTTCTTCACCAAGCAGACGGCTGACGGTGTCATCGTAGGCTTTACCCGCATCGGACTCCTGATCCAGAATCACCGGTTCGCCCTGGTTGGACGCGCGCAGTACAGACTGATCTTCAGGGATAACACCCAACAGCGGAATGCGAAGAATTTCAAGGACATCTTCCATACTGAGCATGTCCCCGCGGCTAACACGGCCCGGATTATAGCGGGTGAGAAGCAGGTGTTCTTTAATCGGCTCTAAGCCTTGTTCCGCACGGCGGGATTTTGATGACAAAATGCCTAAAATGCGGTCTGAGTCACGGACTGAAGAGACTTCAGGGTTAGTGGTGATCACCGCTTCATCAGCGAAATACAACGCCATCAGCGCGCCGGTTTCAATTCCCGCTGGTGAATCACAGACCACGAAATCGAATCCCATCTCGTTCAGATCATTAAGAATTTTTTCTACGCCTTCGTGAGTCAGCGCATCTTTATCACGCGTTTGCGAAGCCGGAAGAATAAACAGATTGTCAGTGCGCTTGTCTTTGATCAGCGCCTGATTCAGTGTGGCATCACCCTGGATCACATTGACAAAATCGTAAACAACGCGGCGCTCGCAGCCCATGATCAGATCAAGGTTACGCAAACCGATGTCAAAGTCGATGACCACGGTCTTCTTGCCTTTTTGAGCTAAACCGGTAGCAATGGCTGCGCTTGAAGTGGTCTTGCCAACGCCCCCTTTACCCGATGTAACAACTATAATGCGTGCCATGAAAGGATTCCTTGTCAAAAGGGCTTAGTTTAAAGGTTGTATGGTTAACACGTTATTCAACAGGCTGAGGCGTGCTGCCTGTCCGTAAAAGTCGGACGGGATTTGGTCACTCAACCAGTACTGCCCTGCGATTGAGACTAGCTCAGCCCCCAGATGTGTGCAAAATATCTGACAATTTGCATCACCTGCGGCACCGGCCAGCGCACGGCCTCGCATCATGCCATAAATATGGATATTGCCATCGGCAATAAGTTCCGCACCGGCGCTCACACTGCTTGTCACAATGAGATCGCTGTTACGGGCATAAATCTGTTGGCCAGAACGGACTGGCGTGCTGATGATCCGGGTTTTGGCTGGCGCGTTGTCGGGAACGACCGGTACCGGCGGCTCTGCGGCAATACGCTGTGCACGGCCTTCACTCAGCAGCGGTAAACCGGTGCGGGAAATGGCGCGTTTCTGCCGTTCATCCTTGCAACCACTGATGCCAACCACGCGAAAACCAGCAGAAGCCACCGCCTGTTGAATGTCTTTCCAGTTCGCTTCGCCTGTTAGCGCTGCGACGTTAATAACAACAGGGGCATTTTTCAGAAAAGCGGGGGCTTGCTCCACTTTGTCCTGTAATGCCTGATGAATAACCTCAGGTTGTGAACTATGTAAATGAACAACCGATAAGGTAAAACTGCTGCCTTTTAGTTCTATTGGCGATTGTGACATCTATCCTGACTCAGTCTCAGCAACTTCTAATCCCCGGAATACCACTCGGGGGGCGATATTCCGATGTACGATAAGCATGTTATAGTTACAGTTATATCTAGGCAAGCCACCGTTTCAATAAAGTAGAGTTAAAAAAATGTTTTGTGCCATCTATAGAAGTAACAAACGTGATCAGACATACCTGTATGTCGAAAAAAAAGACGATTTCTCACGACTTCCTGAAGAATTATTGCAAGGTTTTGGTAAGCCACAGTTCTCAATGGTGATAAACCTTGGTCAGCGTAAAAAGTTAGCCTCCGCGGATATTGAGAAAGTGAAGCAGTCACTTCTGGAGCAAGGTTATTATTTACAAGTCCCACCGCCAGTGGAAAGTTTATTGAATATGCACCTGCAAAACGGTGAAAAATAAACCGAGGCTTATCGTTATTCGTGTGTTTTTGTAAATTCGGCGCTGTCGTATTGCATTCATCTCTGCGCTCCCTCAGGTTGTTTAAGGATGATGAATGAAGAGATAATAAGGAGCAGAGTGATGAAATTGTCGGTATTGGCTGTGTTAGTGACCAGTGTGATCCTCAGCGGTTGCGCCAAAGAAAGTGTCGCCACTGAACCCCAGGCTGCCGCACCGGTGGTCACGGTTCCGGCCAGCGAAACGCCAGCTAAAACTACCCTTGCAGATCAGGGGCGTGACCCGGCTGAGTTCCCGGCTTATGTTGAGCAACTTAAAACTCAGGCCCGCCAGCAGGGCATCAGTCAGCAGACTATCGACAGCGCTTTTATAAATGTGCACTTTATTGATCGGGTCATAAATTCTGACCGTAATCAGTTGGAAAAGAAAATCACGCTTGATGATTATCTTGCCCGTGTCTTGCCTGCGGCAAAAATCGAGCAAGCGAGGATCCAGTATCACGAGAACCTCTCTGCCCTAACTCAGGCCAGTGATCGTTACGGCGTACAACCGCAGTACATTGTTGCCTTGTGGGCAATGGAAAGTAACTTTGGCAAAATTCAGGGTAAAGAAGATGTCTTCTCCGCGCTGGCAACGCTGGCCTTTGAAGGACGCCGTGAGGCTTTCTTTACGAAAGAGCTGATGGCGGCACTGAAAATTGTTGATTCCGGCCACGCTACCAGCGATATGATGAAAGGCTCCTGGGCAGGTGCAATGGGCCAGTCGCAGTTTATGCCGACATCCTATCTGAACTACGGTGCTGACGGCGACGGCGACGGGAAAATTGATATTTGGAATGACACCAGTGATGTTTTCGCCTCTACCGCCAATTATCTTTCGACCGAAGGCTGGAAGGGGGATCAGGGCTGGGGACAAGAAGTGAAATTGCCTGCTGGTTTTGACGCCAGCCTGGCCGGGCTCAAAAACAACCAAATGCATACTGCCAGCTATTGGCAGCAGAAAGGGGTCACACAGGCGGACGGCAGTGCACTGGCCTCGACGGCCACCCGCGCTTGGGTCATCACTCCTGATGACCTCCAGGGCCGTGCTTTCCTGGTCTATGATAACTTTCGTACTATTATGCACTGGAACCGCTCGACCTATTTCGCGCTGAGCATTGGTATGATGGCGGACGCCATTGTGGCTGAGCCGGCTCAAACTCAGACGCCAGCCCCTGCGCAGACGCAAACGGAGCCTGAGGCGCTTGCCACTCCGGCTCCTGTGGCGCCCGCGGGTAAAAATCCCTTTGGCGGTTGACTGACACTTTCAGGAGTTTTCCATGTATCAACACAGAGACTGGAACGGCGCATTACTCGACTTTCCGGTGAACAAAGTGGTGTGTGTAGGCAGCAATTATGCTGATCATATTAAAGAGATGGGCAGTCAGGTTGCTGCTGAACCGGTGCTGTTTATCAAACCAGAAACCGCACTGTGCGATATTCGCCAGCCTATCGCGATCCCTAAAAATTTGGGTTCGGTTCATCATGAGGTTGAGCTGGCGGTGTTAATTGGCACGCCGCTAAAACAGGCCAGTGAAGATAGAGTCGCGAATGCCATCGCCGGTTACGGTTTGGCGCTGGATTTGACACTGCGTGACTTACAAGCCGGGTTTAAAAAAACGGGTCAGCCATGGGAAAAAGCCAAGGGTTTTGATGGTTCCTGCCCGATCAGCGGTTTCATTCCGGTGAGCGAGTTCGGTGATGCCGAGGCTGCAGAACTGCAGCTCATCGTCAATGGTGAAATACGCCAGAACGGTAACAGCCGCGATATGCTGACCAAGATCCTGCCGTTAATTGCCTATATGAGCCGTTTCTTTACCTTGCGCGCCGGGGATATCATCCTCACCGGTACGCCGCAGGGCGTCGGGCCAATGGCGGTAGGGGATGTGATTGAAGCTTCACTCAATGGCAAAAGCGTGACTACCCGCGTTATCTAAACCTTTCTGATCTAGGCAATGACTGACACTGCCCGGTTTTTTCGGGCAGCTTTACTTGCATCTCTGCACTAAAATGTTTATATAGGCCCCCTCGTTTTACTTAACCCGGATACCCACCATGACTGAGCCCAATTTTTGGCAGCAAAAAAAACTGTCTGAAATGACAGATGAAGAGTGGGAAGCGTTGTGCGACGGTTGCGGGCAATGTTGCTTACATAAGTTGATCGACGAAGACACTGAGGAAATCTATTTCACCAACGTGGCTTGTAATCAACTGAATATTAAGTCCTGCCAGTGCCGTAATTATGAACGTCGTTTCACACTGGAAGAAGACTGCATCAAACTGACCCGCGAAAATTTGACCACCTTTGACTGGTTGCCACCGACCTGTGCGTACCGGTTAGTTGGTGAGGGTAAACCTTTACTGCCCTGGCACCCGTTACTCAATAAGTCCTCCAAATCCGCGATGCATACCGAGCGCATTTCAGTACGCTACATCGCCGTGCGTGAAGATGATGTTGAGGACTGGCAGGACCACATCATGAATAAGCCGAGTTGGGCTAAGTAACCACTTGAAGTGAATGAAGAAATTTATCACTGTGAAATGGCGCAGGGCATATACGGGGCATCACCTGTAAATCCTGCGTTTAAAATGACCATTTAGTTGCTGATGTTTTTGCCCTCGCCATTCTCATACATGCTTTAACCCTCTGAACAAAAGTATGCCCTTTGGGTTTGCAATGACGTTTGGATTTGCCCATTTGATGGTGTGATTGGCGCTTGCGTGTTTCTGGGCTAAGTAGTTAACACCGGCCATAGGGGCTATCTGGTGATCAATACTGATGCCGAAATGCAGGTGGGAAGGCGCAAAAAAGAAAAAGCCCCGAGTATTTTTAAATACCCGAGGCCTTACCAATCATTGCTACATGAAGTGGACGGCGATTATGTCTAATGCCATGGCATTAGTAAACAACTAAATCAATGTCTGGTAAGTGTTTTTTGATTAGCGGTCATGCGAGCCTGGTCAATCCTGTAACAGAACCCGCCGCTGCGTTTTTTGCTGTTGAAAAAGACGGAAAGTCGACATTCTCTGTTTGATGCATTGCCTTAGTTTCTCTCGCTGCTATCATTTGCCTATCAATTATTTGTATATCAATTGGTTCGTCAATTCAGGAAGACAACAATGAAAAGAACGTTTATTGCGCTGGCCGTGCTGATGTTAGCCGGTTGTTCAGGGAAGAATCCGTATCAGCCAGCACCGCAAGTCCTCAACGCCGCGGTTGTGACTGAAAACCAGACTAATAAAACGCAAAGCGCCGAGCAGAGTAAGGCCGAACAAGATAAAGCAGAGCAGGGTAAAACTATTGTCCGTCTTCACCGCATGGACCAGTGGACCGTGATTCCTTTCGAAAGAACCTGTCCGCTGTATGTGCGCGTCGATGGCAAACTGGTTGCTGCACTGCAGTTTAACGAATATGTCGACCTGCGCCTGGTCAACGGGCAACGGAAGGTTAAAGTGAGCCTTGCCTGTACGATGACCGGCCGTTCTGCAGAAGAGATCATTGACGCGAATGGCACGCATCAGGAGTACGAAACTGACAGTGGTTGGTATGGTCAGCTGCGTTTGTGGCGTACAAAGTAACGGTTGAAGCATAAAAAAGAGGCGCCCGCTGAGGCGCCTCTTTCGTTTTAAATCTTGTCAATCAGAGCGAGTCTTAGCGACCAAACAGATCACGACGCTTAGGTTTTACAAACTGAGCAATCAAGACCAGCAGGCCAATCAACATAAACACGCTGAAGACGACGACCAGCCACTGAGGCATACCGAGGCTCAGGAATTCCCACTGCTTTTCCGCGCAATCGCCCGAAGCAACAAACACCGCCGGGAACCATTTATCTAACGGTAACCAGGTTGGGAAGCGGGCCGCGAAATCACAGGTCGCGAAAGGTGAAGGGTGCAGCTGAATCATGGTGTGTTCCCATGACAGGCGGATCCCTTCATACGCACTGTAGATCCAAATCAGAATACCGGCATAACGTAACCCCGATTTTGGGGCAATGGCACCCACAATCCCGGCGCCCATAATACCAAACAGTGCGCAACGTTCATAAATGCACATGACACAAGGTTTTAATAACATGACATGCTGAAAATAAAGAGCAACGAGTTCAAGAACCAAAGCGGTTAATGCCATCAGAAGCCAAGCACCGCGCCCTTGAGAGCAACGGTTAAGATATTGCAACATAGTTTTGTTTTCCATGCAGTAAGCTACTGGCAGGCAGTGTAAACCAATTCACCCGTGCTGCCAGCCCGTTGATTTCAAAATTAGTCAAAAATAGTGCATAAGCAGCACTCTTTGGCGCCGAATAGGGTGATTTCATTTAATGCGACGCCTTATAGAATCCTTTATTTTGATGTTCGGAAATACTCGGTTAATGGTTCGGTACAACCTCGTTAACATGAGGTAAAGATATCCACTGCATCGAACTGAACCACGCCGTCATATCGGGCAATAAAAATTGGACACATAGCCAACCCGCCAACGTCATTACCACAGTATAAGGCAGCGCCATCCATACCATCCGGCCATAAGAAAGGCGAATAAGCGGCGCGAGCGAGGATGTCAGCAGGAAGAGAAATGCAGCCTGACCATTTGGCGTCGCCACCGACGGCAAGTTAGTGCCCGTATTGATGGCAACCGCCAGCAGCTCAAATTGTTGCAGCGAAATGGCACCACTTTGCAGGGCGGCCTTAGCTTCGTTGATATAGACCGTGCCGACAAACACGTTATCGGAAACGGACGAAAGCAGTCCGTTAAACAGATAAAATAGGGAAAGTTGGTTGCCCGGTTCAGCCTGCAAAACGAAATGCACAATCGGGCTAAAGAGATGCTGCTCGATTATCACGGCCACGATGGCAAAAAATACGGTCAATAATGCGGTAAACGGCAGGGCATCCTGGAAGGCTTTGCCGATGGCGTGTTCGTCGGTTACGCCGCACAGTGCAGTAGCAAAGATAATGACCGACAAACCAATCAGTCCTACTTCAGCCAGATGGAAAGCCAGCGCGACAATCAACCAAACACCAATAACCGCCTGCACAGCCAACTTAATTCGCTCTTGTTTATCGCGCTGGGCCGTATTTTTCTGGTCGTATTGCTTGAGGACGTCGTAAACCGGCTCGGGTAATTGCGCGCCATAACCAAATAAACTAAAGCGTTCTACCGTAAAACAAACCAGCAGTCCGCAGATGAATACGGGTACGGAAACCGGTGACATACGCAGGAAGAAGTCGGCAAATTGCCAACCCGCTGATTTAGCAATGATCAGATTTTGCGGTTCACCGACCATCGTCATTACACCGCCCAGTGCGGTGCCCACTCCAGCATGCATCATCAGGCTGCGCAGGAAAGCGCGGAACTGTTCAAGAATGGCATGATGTTGTTGATTGCCGCTGAAGCTGCTGTCGTCATTGACATCGCTTTGTTCGTCGCTGCTCGACGACACCTGGTGGTAAATAGAATAAAAGCCGACGGAGACGCTGATCACCACGGCGATCACTGTCAGGGCATCAAGAAACGCGGAAAGAAACGCGGCAGCCAGACAGAAAGCGAGCGAAAGGGCGACTTTACTGCGAATATTTAGCAGTAATTTGGTGAAGACAAACAGCAGTAACTGCTTCATGAAGTAGATACCGGCCACCATGAAGATCAACAGCAGGATCACTTCCAGATTCGCGGCAATCTCTTCACGGATTCGGTCCGCGCTGGTCATGCCAATCATCACCGCTTCAATGGCTAGCAGACCGCCTGGTTGTAACGGATAACATTTCAGCGCCATCCCCAAGGTAAAAATAAACTCGACCACCAACAGCCAGCCGGCCAGAAAGGGGCTGACCAGGAAATAGATCAAGGGATTGATAATAAGAAAGGCAATGATCGCCAGCTTGTACCAGACAGGTGACTGGCCAAGGAAGTTTTTGACAAATGCGTGTCTGAAAGTCATGTCCATGATGCTGTCGTTCTCCTGATTGTAATTCAATAAAATCAATAGCCTGGGCTAGTCACTTCAGCCATTCAAGGCGGAGTGAATGAATAAATTGTGCTAAAACTGCTTATTTAAGGGAAAATAGTGCCAAGCTATGCACAGTTTCAATATAAGTTCCGAAAGGGCGCTATAACATGCCATTTTCGTCTGGTATGATGAGCCGAATTACATCGCTTATAAAAAGTCCTAAACGGAACGTAAAAACATGGTTATTAAGGCGCAGAGTCCTGCCGGTTTCGCCGAAGAGTACATCATTGAAAGTATTTGGAACAGCCGCTTTCCACCGGGAACTATTCTACCTGCCGAACGTGAGCTTTCAGAATTAATTGGCGTTACACGTACCACATTACGTGAAGTTTTACAGCGGCTTGCGCGCGATGGCTGGTTGACTATTCAGCATGGTAAGCCGACCAAGGTCAATAACTTCTGGGAAACCTCTGGGTTAAATATCCTGGAAACCCTGGCGCGTCTTGATCACGACAGCGTACCGCAGTTGATTGATAATCTGCTGTCAGTCAGAACCAACATCGCCACGATATTTATCCGTAAGGCCATGCGCAGTAACCCGGAAGAAACCCAGAAGGTCCTGGCGAAAGCGCAGGATGTCTCTGACAGTTCCGAGGCCTTTACCGAACTGGATTACGGCATATTCCGTGGCTTAGCGTTTGCGTCCGGCAACCCAATTTACGGTCTGATTATTAACGGATTGCGTGGTTTATATACCCGTGTTGGTCGTTATTATTTCTCCAACCCTGAAGCACGTAAACTGGCGATCACTTTTTATCTGAAGTTGTCACAAATTTGTGATGAAAAAAGCCATGATCAAATTGTTGATTGCGTGCGTGATTACGGCCGTCAGAGTGGTGAAATCTGGCACAGCATGCAAAGCGCCATGCCTGGTGACCTGACCGATAAAAAACGCTGATCAGCAACATCCGTAAACGTAAACCACAGGAAAGGGCGCCGCAGCGCCCTTTTTTAATAGCCTGAATCGGCCTTGTTTGGCTCACAACGGTGTTGGGCGAGGCGGGCAACGCTCCAGTAATTCTACGCCACCGTCTTCATTGAGTTGCTCCATAAACACATCAAAGCCCCACAGGCGATGAATATGCTTCATCACTTCCCGACGACTTTTATCCAGAGGCGCACGGTCCTGCGGGATGTAGCGCAGCGTTAGCGAACGGTCTCCACGTAAGTCCACATTCCAGATCTGAATATTCGGTTCATGGTTGCTCAGATTGTATTGGGCCGATAACTCCTGACGAATCGCCCGGTAACCTTCCTCATTATGAATCGCCGCGATTTCCAAATAATTATTGTGGTCGTCATCGAGCACGGTGAAGAGTTTGAAATCACGCATGACTTTCGGCGACAGGAACTGGCTGATAAAGCTCTCATCTTTGAAATCGCGCATAGCAAAATGCAGCGTCTCCAGCCAGTCAGATCCCGCAATGTCCGGGAACCAATAACGGTCTTCTTCCGTCGGTGACTGACAAATACGCTTGAGGTCCTGGAACATGGCGAACCCAAGCGCATAGGGGTTAATTCCGCTGTAGTAGGGGCTATTATACGGTGGCTGGAAAATCACATTAGTATGGCTATGGAGGAATTCGAGGATGAATTTTTCCGACACTTTCCCTTCGTCATACAGATGATTAAGGATGGTGTAATGCCAGAAGGTAGCCCAGCCCTCGTTCATGACCTGCGTCTGTTTCTGTGGGTAAAAATACTGGCTTATTTTGCGCACAATACGCAAAATTTCACGCTGCCAGGGTTCCAGAAGCGGCGCATTCTTTTCCATAAAGTAGAGAATGTTTTCCTGCGGCTCGGACGGAAAGCGGCGGATTTGTTCTGGCGCATCGACATTGTCTTTGCGCGGCAGTGTTTTCCATAGCGAATTCACCTGACTTTGCAGATAGGCTTCGCGGCTTTCCTGCCGTGCTTTTTCTTCAATCAGCGAAATCTTTTGTGGTCTTTTATAGCGGTCTACGCCGTAATTCATCAGCGCATGGCACGAATCGAGCAGCCGCTCTACCTCTTCCACGCCGTAGCGCTCTTCGCACTGGCTGATATAGCGGCGGGCGAACAGCAGATAATCCACAATTGAACTGGCATCGGTCCAGCTGCGGAACAGATAATTGTTCTTAAAGAAAGAGTTGTGCCCGTAGCAGGCGTGCGCCATCACCAAAGCCTGCATGGTCATGGTGTTTTCTTCCATCAAATAGGCAATACAAGGATTGGAGTTGATGACTATTTCATACGCCAGCCCTTGCTGTCCGTGCTTATAACGCTGCTCGGTTTCGATGAATTTCTTGCCGAAAGACCAGTGCGTGTAGTTGATCGGCATGCCGATGCTGGAATAGGCATCCATCATTTGTTCGGACGTGATGACTTCAATTTGGTGCGGGTAGGTATCAAGTCGGTAAGACTTCGCAACCCGATCAATTTCTTCGAGATAAGTCTGCAATAATTCAAACGTCCAGTCCGGTCCATCGCTCAGGCGTTTGTTTTCAGTGGTATGTTCCTGGGTCTTTGTCGTCATAAGCCGCCACCCTCATTCAGTTACGGACGCAACAGAGTGTTTGATTCAGAACTGTTTCTTACTAATTTGCGCGCCCCTACATAATCGTAGCTCAATCCGGGGTTTATGCTGAATCAGTCTGAAGTCATACGCTTTTTTAGGCTTTCGCGCCGCAGTAAAAGGGCCGGACCGGGGACGCGAAAGGGACAGTTCCATCATTCGCCACGGCCGCGAAACAGTCAATGCATAAACGAAAATGAGGGAATATTACCCAATAACTTTTTATCGGAATAATGTTCTGTGAAATTGCGATTATATCAGAATTAAATAACGAAAGAGTTGCGCCTTTAAACGCTAATGCTGAGCGATGATTAATTATTGCCACAATAGTCACACGGCTGTTTTTACGTCATGACAGAGCGAATGTTGCGCGGTATTGTTATTTTTAAGCAGCTATTGAAAAACATCGTCAGATCAAGGATAAATAATTGTGAAATGAGTCACAGTTATGGCCGTTGATGTTGGCAGTTTTCCTTCGTCAGGTTAATTTCCTGTGCACAGAATATTATGCTTTATATTGCCTTGGACTGGAGTCGAGTATGCGTGTGGTAATTTTAGGCAGTGGTGTCGTCGGTGTCGCCAGTGCCTGGTATCTGGCGAAAGCCGGTCATCAGGTCACCGTTATCGACAGACAAGCCGGTCCTGCGGAAGAGACCAGTGCGGGTAATGCCGGGCAAATATCCCCTGGCTATGCCGCGCCGTGGGCAGCGCCGGGTGTTCCCCTGAAGGCCATTAAATGGATGTTTCAGCGCCATGCACCGCTGGCCATTCGCCTTGATGGCAGCCGCTTCCAACTGCAATGGATGTGGCAGATGTTGCGTAACTGCAATATGGATCACTACCAGACTAACAAAAGTCGCATGGTCAGACTGGCAGAATACAGCCGTGACTGCCTGAAAGCGCTGCGCGAAGATACCGGCATTCAATACGAAGGGCGTCAGGGCGGCACATTACAGTTATTCCGCACCGCGCAACAGTTCGACAGCGCGTCCAAGGACATCGCTGTTTTGCAGGAAGCCGGTGTGCCTTATCAGTTACTGGAAGCTAACCAATTGGCGACCGTTGAACCAGCCCTGGCGCAGGTTGCCCATAAGCTGACAGGCGGTTTACGCTTACCCAATGATGAAACCGGCGATTGCCAGCTGTTTACCCGTCAACTGGCTGAAATGGCGCGTCAGGCCGGTGTGGTATTTGAATTTAACCGCAGCGTAGACAAGTTACTGGTGGAGAACGGACAAATCACCGGTGTACAGTGCGGTCCTGAGGTGGTGAAGGGGGATGCCTACGTGGTGGCCTTTGGTTCTTACTCTACCGCGTTGCTGGCCGATCTGGTGTCAATCCCGGTCTATCCGCTGAAAGGCTACTCGCTGACCATCCCGATAACCGATCCTGCCTCTGCGCCATATTCCACCGTGCTAGATGAGAGCTACAAAATTGCCATTACCCGTTTCGATGACCGTATTCGTGTCGGCGGGATGGCTGAAATTGTCGGCTTCAATACCCAGCTGGCAAAAGCGCGGCGCGAAACGCTGGAAATGGTGGTCAGAGATCTTTACCCGAATGGTGGCAACATCGAACAAGCCACATTCTGGACCGGGCTGCGTCCGATGACGCCGGACGGCACGCCAATTGTGGGCAAAACCCGCATCAAAAACCTGTTCCTCAATACCGGTCACGGGACGCTGGGCTGGACCATGGCGTGTGGCTCAGGCCAGCTGCTGGCAGACATTATGTCCGGCGTGACACCGGCAATACCGGCCGATGATCTGGGCGTTGAGCGTTACAGTGCGGACTTTGCGGCAACGCATCCGACCAGCCACAAAATGCACCCGATCGGTTAATACAAGATTAATCCAGGCGGGTCAGGCGGCCCGCCGAGGCTTTACTGGCACGACGAGCCAGCAGAGCCAGCACGCCTCCCGCCAGCATGACCAGTGCGAGGCTGAGCTTCGGCTGCAATGGCAGCGCCATCGCAATAAAACCGAACAGCGCCCCTCCGGTCATTTGTACCGATCCGACTAACGCTGATGCCACGCCCGCTTCATTGGAGAACGGCTCCAGCGCATAACTGGTGGCTGGGCCAATCAGGAATGCCAGACCGGCACAGGCACAGGCAACCGGCATCATATACAGCCAGGTCGCGTGTTGCGCCTCAGGGGCTACCAGCGTCAGGCCAGCCACCAAGCCTGCACATCCCGTAAACATCAATACACCGCCCGTCGCCAGACACAGCGGTCTGCCCACTTTTTGGATAATACGGTTGGCGATAAAGCTGACTGCCATGATCCAAAAACCGTTGGCACCGAATACCAACGAAAATTCAAACGGCGTCAGCCCGGCCTGGCTCATCAGCACCGTTGGAGCCAGAGAGACGTAGGTTAGCGCCATGCCCATCGCGCCTGCATTGACAGCCGCAAAGGTAATGAAACGCTTATTGAGCAAAATCCGTGCATATTGCTTAAACGGCAGGGCACCGCCGGATTGTGTATCGGCAGGGCGGGTTTCTGGCAGTTTACACAGAATCAGGATCAGCACTGCGATGGTGTAACCGCACAGCGCCCAGAAAGGAGCGCGCCAGCCATAGTACTGCGCGATCAATCCGCCAATCAGCGGCGCTAACGCCGGGATAATATTCAGCGTACCGTTAAGGAAGCCGTAAGCCCGTGCGGCATCATTGCCGCTCATGCGGTCACGCACGCCGCTGAAAATGACTACTGACGTACAGCAGACCGCCAGTCCCTGGACCACCCGTGAAAGCATAAACATCAGCGATGTCACCGAAGTGGCAGCAATGGCTGCACCGACCAGATACACCACCACACCGATGATGGCCATCGGCCATCGGCCGGCGGCCAAAGCGGTCAACCAGCGGACCGGCGATCAATTGGCCCAAACCCATCACCAGAATGAATAACGAAATGGAAGACTGAATCACTTCTTCAGAGCTGTTCAGACCGCTGGCGATGGCAGGAATGGCAGGGAGATAGAGGTCGATCCCCAGAGGTCCCAGCAGGACTAAACTCAGCAGCAGGAAAAGGAATTTTTGCATAGAAAACATCATAGTCCGTGTTCGAAGGGAGGCTAAGGGTAATGATTTCATGCCGGGATGGAAAGAGGTTGTTAAATGTTAGAGATAAAATGATTAATAAACAACGGACCCACCAGGGCGCCCGTTGTTTTTATCGGGTTAGCTCAGGGCGTTATTTTTTCTTCCAGAAGTCGTCAAACACGGTAATTGGCGGCTGACGCTTATGTTCAGTGCGGGTGTACCAGCCCTCGATAATAGCCGCGGACGTATCGTCAACTTTTTTGCCTTCAAGATAATCGTCGATCACCTCGTAGGTCACGCCCAGCGCCACTTCATCTGGTAGTGAAGGGCGGTCCTCTTCCAGATCGGCAGTCGGCACTTTGGTGTACAAATGAGCCGGGCAACCAAGGTAATGAAGAAGCGCTTTCCCCTGACGTTTATTCAGACGAAATAGCGGATTGATATCAGTGCCGCCGTCACCGTATTTGGTGAAGAATCCGGTCACGGCTTCTGCTGCATGGTCCGTGCCAACCACCACACCTTTACGCATTCCGGCGATGCTGTACTGTGCTTTCATGCGTTCGCGTGCTTTTTCATTGCCCTTGATAAAGTCGCTTAACTCCATGCCAATCGCGCGCAGAGTGGCTTCACTGGCCAACACGGCATCTTTGATATTCACGGTAAGAACTTGATCGGGTTTGATAAAGTTGATGGCGTCAAGGCAGTCTGACTCATCTGCCTGCACGCCATAGGGCAAACGCACCGCGATGAACTGATAACTGTCGTCTGCGGTTTGTGCACGCAATTCACTAATTGCCGTTTGGCAAAGTTTACCGGTGAGAGTAGAATCCTGCCCGCCGCTGATGCCCAGTACCAAAGATTTGATAAAGGGATGGGCCAGCAGATAATTTTTAAGAAAGTCGACGCTAACGCGCACTTCTTGTGCAGTATCGATGTGCGGTTTAACGTGCAGAGCCTGAATAATCTCTTGTTGTAAAGCCATGACCACTCCTCCTGAAGGCAGCCTGCGAGGAACTCGCGGCGCAATAAGATGTTATCAACTGGTCTAAAGCTAACTCGCCCCGGTCAAAAGGACAAGATACCGCGTAGGGTTCGGCCGAAATCTGCTCAGTGAAGGGCGCAGACATTTGCCACGGTCCCTTTTAGGCGAGTGAATAAATCATCATTCAGGGCTGAATTTAAAGAACAGGGAAATAAAGTGTAATGATTTTGGTTGTTTCCATGTCAGGAGATAACTGTCACTCGGAACTGTCTAAAAGATCCCGTTAAAAAAGGATATCAGCCTCAAGGTGCTGTATATTCGTACGAGTTTTTCGATGTTTGAATAAGTCCGTGCGTCATCGAAGGGAGTTGCCAGGCTTGGTTAAGGGAACTTAATGAATGGCAGAGTTATTTCGATGAGTGCTGTTTTTTTGAGTAAAGCGCTAACGTTATGGCGTGTTATTTGCCTTAAGTCTATTGGGGAAGCAAAATGTTTTTTCAGGTTGTACGTCGTTTACCCGCTTATGCCGTAGTTTGCGGTGCAGCGTTGTTCAGTATCTCAAGCCTTGCAGACACCACCATTTTTACGTCGCTGGATGATCCTTCCACGGCTAAAAAACCCTTCGATGGTAACATCCAGGCCGGTTACACCGCGCAGACGGGTAACACAAGTAACTCATCACTGAGTGCAGATACCACCATGACATGGTTTAACACCAATACTGCCAACAGTATCTGGGGTTCTGCGCGTAACACCTCGTCATCAGGTGTGCGCTCATCTGAAAAATATCAGGCCGGTGCCCGTAGCCGTTATAATTTGGACGATAGCAACTACGTATTTGGTCAGGGCAGTTGGCTCAGTGACCGTTACAACGGCTATCGTGCGCGTGATGTCGGTGCGGTGGGTTATGGTCGCCAGATCTGGAACGGTCCGGTTCATACCCTCAACCTTGAAGCGGGTCCTGGTGTTCGTCATGATGAATTCGAGCAGGGTGGTCATAATACCCGGGCTCTGGCTTATGGCTCTGGTGTTTACGGATATAAAATCAGTGATACGGCTCAGTTTACGCAAGCCTTCTCCGTGTTAGCGAATGATGAAACCACCTACAACTCAGAGACTGCGCTGAAAGTGGCTATCAACAAGAGCTTCTCGCTGAAACTGGCTTATGACGTGACCTATAACACCCAGCCGCCAGCCAGTGCGCCGGATAAAACCGATACGGTGACCTCAATAAACCTGGTTTACGGTTTGTAATTTTGTCGCACGTGCGGTGTTAAGCACATTAAATAAAAAGAAAGCCAGTGGATTGCTCCATTGGCTTTTTTATTGTCTTAAAATTGGCGCGTGGAAAATAACCACCGTACTGGATATAAGAATCAATTATCTGCAGTTTGCTTATGAAAAAGTTCCCGGAATACCGGGTAGATATCTTCCGGTTCACGTATATGCTGCATGGCGAAATTACCAAATTTCTCCTGCAATACTTCATATTCGCGCCACAGTGTCTGGTGAGCGCGACGGGTTATCTCGATATAGCTGTAGTAGCGCACCATCGGTAACAGTTTTTGGGCGAGTATCTGATGACACAGCGGGGAGTCATCTGCCCAGTTATCGCCATCGGATGCTTGTGCAGCGTAGATATTCCACTGCGCCGGATCATAACGTTCCTGGATGACCTCATCCATCAGCTTCAAGGCGCTTGAAACGATGGTCCCACCAGTTTCCTGTGAGTAGAAAAACTCCTGTTCATCCACTTCTTTCGCTTGTGTATGGTGACGGATGTAGACCACGTCCACGTTTTTATACGTCCTGCTCAGGAACAGATAGAGCAGGATATAGAAACGCTTGGCCATATCCTTGGTTGCCTGATCCATGGAGCCAGAGACGTCCATAAGGCAGAACATCACCGCCTGGCTGGAAGGCTCAGGGCGACGTTCATAGTTTTTGTAGCGTAAATCAAAGGTATCGATAAACGGTGTTTTGGCGATTTTCTGCCGCAACTCGGCAATTTCTTTGCGTAGCCGTTCCTCTTCCAATAGCTGCGCCGGTTCGCTGTTCTCCACTTCACTCAGTGTGGACTCCAGCGCGCGCAGTTCCCGTTTTTTCCCTGCGGTCATCGCCGTGCGGCGGGCGAGGGAGTTTTGTAGTGAGCGGACAACACTGATATTGGCCGGGACACCGTTAGAGGTGTAACCGGAGCGATGCGTTTTGTATTCGGTCAGTTGCCTGAACTGATTTTTTTGCAGGTTAGGCAGCGCCAAATCCTCGAACAACAGGTCAAGATATTCATCTTTGGAGATCTGGAAGGAAAACTCGTCCTCGCCTTCGCCATCTTTACTGGCATCACCCTGACCACTCCCGCCGCCACCGCCGCCGGGGGGCCTCTCGATGCGGTCGTTTTGCACGAAATGATCATTGCCGGGATGAACGCGGTGACGCAATCCCCCCCGGCCCTGATGGAACATAGGTTCGTTGATATCTTCGATGGGGATCGAAACAGACTCCCCACTGTCTACGTCGGTAACCGAACGCTTGTTGATGGCCTCGGCAATCGACTGTTTGATTTGCGACTTATAGCGGCGCAAAAAGCGCTGGCGGTTAACCGCGCTTTTATTCTTGCCATTCAGTCGTCGGTCAATAAAGTACGTCATATTTCCCCCAAACGACGTTGCCATCGATCCTCTGTTATGAGGATTTTCTTACGCGCAGATACCATTCACACAGCAGACGAACCTGTTTGCGTGTATATCCTTTCTCCATCATTCTGTCGACAAAGTCATCGTGTTTCTTCTG
>Ga0209847_1000036_pt1 | contig 73790 bp, 70 predicted proteins | sample OrgsoiDNA_201060_FD_185808 | JGI IMG/M metagenome (GOLD analysis project Ga0209847, IMG submission 185808) | Permafrost soil microbial communities from the Arctic, to analyse light accelerated degradation of dissolved organic matter (DOM) -... | ecosystem: Environmental > Terrestrial > Soil >... | reverse complement strand
ATGATGCACGACTTACTCCCTTTTCCTGCTGGTTACTCTCGTGGTTTATCTGTGTAAAGAAGATCGTAAAGCCGCCATTTTACAGGCGGCTGCGCGCGTGGCGCTGGACGAAGGTCTGGCGGCAACCACCGTGCGGCGAGTGGCCAGCGAAGCGGATACCGCCGTGGGGCAAGTGCATCACCATTTCCCCAGCGCTGCGGCGCTGCGGGCTGACGCCTACTGGCTGGTTATGCATAACTTGCAGCAGTCGCTGGCAGCCAGCAGCGCCTGCCTGACACCGCTCGAACGCATTCAGCTTTACCTTATTGATGCCAAAGACGAGGAGTACATCCGCGCTATTCGTCTGTGGCGCGAAGCGATGCTCCTCACCGAGCAGGATGAATTAATGCGAACGGCTTTCGCCAGTTCGTTGTCTGACTGGCACGGGTTGGTCAAACAGGTGATTGTTGACGGCAGACACAGCGGGGAGTTCGCCGCCGGTGAATGTGCAGACGATATCGCGTGGCGGCTCATTGGCCTGAGCAGTAGCCTCGACGGGATGTCGCGCCTGACATCGTTAGGCCTGACCGAACAGCGTGTTGCTCACAATCTCAACCGCGCCATTGATATTGAATTGCGCCATATTTCCGTTTTAAACGCCGTTTCGGCACAAGGAACCGCCTGATGTTTACTACCTATTTATATCTGTGCATCGCCATTGTGGCAGAAGTGATTGCCACCAGCAGTCTTAAGAGCTCTGAGGGGTTCACACGTCTCTGGCCAAGTATCCTGTGCGTTGCCGGCTATGGCTTGGCGATTTTCCTGCTCTCACTGACACTGCGCACCTTACCGACCGGTATCGCCTATGCGATTTGGTCCGGTGTCGGTATCGTTCTGGTCTCAGCGATTGGCTGGGTGTATTACGGGCAAAAACTCGATCTCCCGGCAATTGTGGGTCTGAGTCTCATCATTGCTGGTGTCATTGTCGTGAACGTATTTTCAAAATCAATTGCGCATTAAACAATCAATAAAAATCAAAATTTCCGCATGGGTTATGCGGATTTTAGCTTCATCATCAGGACAGTCCGGAGTTCATTTTGTACAACATAGATAAGCCCGATTTCCATGACGAACTCATCAAAGAGCTGCTGTACTGGATTGAAGTGAATTTGAACGATCGCCTGACCATGGAAAGTGCATCGAAGAAAACCGGCTATTCGCCGTGGTATTTGCAGCGGTTATTCAAGAGTAAAACCGGTTATGCGTTGGGCAAATATATCCGCGATCGTCGTCTGACAATGGCGGCCATTGCGCTGCGCCTGACCAATATGCCGATCCTGGACATCTCACTTTATTACTCTTACGACTCGCAGCAGACATTTACCCGTTCATTTAAAAAGAACTTCGCGGAGACGCCGGCCGTGTTTCGCCGCAACCGTGAATGGAGTATGGGGGGCATCACCGCGCCGCTTTTGATAGATGAATTTCCGCAGCCGGATTATGCCATCGTCGAGCTGCCTGAAATGGCATTTGTCGGCCAAACTACGCGTCATACTTATCCCATCGAAGCGCTGTTTAACCCCAAAAACCATGTCCATCGCGATACGCTGCACAGTTATCTGCAAGAGCCAGAGTCGTTACAGGGGGAAGTCTGGGGGTTGTCAGATTGTGGCCCGGGCGAGGAGCAAACCTCGGTCATGGAAATGGTCTACACCGTCGGGCGGGAAAAGATCGCGGGTTATAATGATGACCAGCCGGTCGCGCTGACTATCCCTGCGGGTCGTTACCTGAAGATTGACTATCCGCACGAACTGGCGCGGCTGAACCATTATATTCTTTATGTTTATTCGGTGTTCCTGCCAACGTTAGGCTTGCAGTTTCGTATCAGTCATGACCTTGAAAAATACTCACAGGCCTCAGCGCGCAAGGGTATTACCTGCGAATACTATATTCCGGTGGTATGACGCGGTCGTTGCAATGGGTCAGCACATTACCCTAAACGCAAAAGCCTCCGATATACGGAGGCTTTTATCAGGACAAAGCCGGTGACTCAATTAAAGACCATACCGCCGTCGATCAGTAACGACTGACCGGTCATGTAATCGGAGTCAGGTCCTGCAAGATAAGAGACGCAGCCTGCGACATCTTCCGGCTCAGACAGACGTTTCAGGGTAATGTTTTTGGCAAACTCGGCAGTGCCGTAGCCCACTGGTTTACCGGCAGCTTTGGAGACCTGACGGTCAATTTCTTCCCACATCGGTGTTTTTACGATCCCCGGACAGTAAGCATTGACGGTGATCCCAAGCGGAGCCAGATCGCGCGCGGCCGTTTGTGTCAGTCCGCGCACGGCAAATTTGCTGGAACTGTAAATCGCCAGCTCCGGGTTACCCACGTGTCCGGCCTGGGAACAGGCATTAATGATTTTCCCACCGTGATTAAGGGATTTAAAAGCTTTGATGGCGGCCTGGATCCCCCAGATAACACCTTTCACGTTGATGTTGTACACCCGATCCACGATGTCTGGCGTAATGTCTTCAATCAGGGTTGTCGGTGCGATACCGGCGTTATTGACGATAACATCAAATCCACCAAGCTGTGTTTTCGCTGCTTCAACCGCTGCAAATACCTGGTCGCGGTCAGATACGTCGGCCAACTGGGCAATAGCACGACCACCCGACTGATTGATCTCCTGAGCCACGCTGTTGGCGGTTTCTGCGTTAAAATCGACGACGGCAACGGCGAAACCATCCTTCGCCAAACGTAATGCAATCGCTCTGCCGATCCCTTGACCTGCACCTGTTACTAAAGCCACTTTTCCATGATCAGACATACTGCTTATCCTCTCTGTATGAGTTTCAGGGGGTTCCCACACGCAAACGGATCCTGGATCCGCTGAATGCTGCCGGGAAGCTAAGAATAGTCTTACCCTCCTAAAGGGGTAGGTGCAATTGTTAGCTACCGGGAGTAACTGTTTTTAGGAGGGGCATGGGCGAAAGTGTAAAGCTGAGCGTGCAGGGGGCAAAACAGCGTAGCTTTGGCTTTAAATCCCTATGATGGTCATGGTTAAATATTCCGCATCAATGGTAATCTGTGGAGGGTAGGAGCCGAACCACGACACTGTGGCAATATCATGACAAATCAAGACGTAAAAGCATTGAATAATGTGAATATGCCCTTAACAAACGTGATCGTCTGCTTTCTTGATGGCGACATTTAATTCATTATATATCACCCACTCTTATTAAAATCAGGAACGAAAATGTTAGAAATTTTCGATGTTAGTTACAGTGAGTTGACTGGCATGCGGTCTGAGGACCTTTACAAACTGAGAAAGAAAACCTTTAAAGATCGCCTGAATTGGGCGGTTAAATGCAGCAACGACATGGAATTTGATGAGTATGATAATAAGGATACCCGCTATCTTCTGGGTATTTATGACGACCAGTTGATTTGCAGCGTCCGTTTTATCGATTTGCAACTGCCTAATATGATCACCCATACCTTCCACGCACTGTTTGATGATGTAACATTGCCGCAAGGGCGCTATATCGAATCGAGCCGCTTCTTCGTGGATAAAGCCCGTGCCAAATCGCTGTTAGGCAGCCGTTATCCGATCAGCTATGTGCTCTTTCTGTCGACGATTAATTATTCCCGCCATTACGCGCACACGGGGATATATACTATTGTCAGCCGCGCCATGTTGACCATCATCAAGCGTTCCGGATGGCACGTTGAGGTGATTAAAGAGGCTTACGTTAACGAAAAAGAGCGTATCTATTTGCTGCGCTTGCCGACTGAACCGGCTGATCAGGCCAGAATGGCTCTGCCTATCCAGGAGTTCCTGGAAGATTCAGAGGTTGATCTGTGCGCCTGGCCAATGTCGCTGCCTGCTATGGCAGAACGGGTTTAATCAATTCAAGTTCAACGCCAAGCCTGATTGCCTGTTTGGCGTTAATCACTCCCAGTTTTTTCACCACATTACCCATGTGGTACTTCACCGTTCTGGTGGTGATTCCAGTGATCAGCGCCACTTCCTGATAAGTTTTCCCCATACTGGCCCAATGAAGCACCTCATTTTCCCGTGGTGATAAAATGGTTTTACCTGCGGCACTGTTTCCTATGCGGGTAGAAGTGCTCAACGTATTTTGGGTGAGCATCAGCATCTTCTCGTGGGTTTCAATCAACATCATCTGCACTTTTTCGAGGTTACATGCGATATTGGCCTCTAATTCTTTATCCGCATTATTTTCCATCATCAGTGATAACATCGCCACGTTATTCATGGGGTCATGCAGCACAAAGGTGAAGCCATTTACAATGTTATGTTTTTTGGATAGCGAGAAAAGTTTGGACGATTTGATATCTGACAAAACGGTGATATTTTCATCCCATGAGAAAGGTGAACACCGTCTGAAAGCCGTCAGCACGACGGGATCGATATGCTGATAATTATTCCCGATATAGAGATCAATCCACTCATTCGGGTAATTGGAGATGATAAAAATATCCGCAGGATTTTTTTTATTGATCACCATATAGGTATATTTAGGGCTGCCGTAGACAACAAGCTTTCTGTTGATATAGTCACGCAAAGTTTCTATTTTTTTAGCATCATTCTTTAAACCTGAAAACATTCCCCGTCTCCCAACGCTAACCGCTGCGTCCTTTTTCGTCCAAAAGTACAGTACAGGATTGCACCTTAGTACAACTACCGGACTGCGCCAGCATCCGTATAATAATGAAAGCACCAGCAAATTAGCAAAAAAAACCTGAACTTATGCTTCAGGTAGCCAAATTTGCCAACACCAGGGTAGTACCAGAGTAATAATAAAAAAACGCTACAGAAGTACATCTGCTCGCGCAAGTGTAACTTCTGTAGCAATAAATAACCTCAGCAGCAAATATCCTCCGATGCTTTTATAACCGAATTTGTATAATCCTCAGGTTTGTACTGATTTATTCGTTCTCTTCCTCTCGTCATTATTTCGCTCACAAAATAAACTTACCTGCCAATTTACTCGCCATTTCTATGCCTGAATCCTGGCGCGATATAGATAACGGCATTGGACGCTCGCGACAGTTTCGATTAGGGTGACAAAAAAACCGCGACGGAGACGCTTTAATGAAAGATGCTACTTATCAAGGCCCTTTGCCTGAAAATCCGCACCCGATGGAAGAGTTCCCTCAGGTCTGCTTCATCAAAAATACGGTTAACAATCCGAATATTATTATTGGGGACTACACCTACTACGATGATCCCGAAGACTCAGAAAACTTTGAACGCAACGTGCTCTATCACTTCCCTTTTATCGGCGACAAGCTGGTGATCGGCAAGTTCTGTGCGCTGGCCCGTGGGGTGAAATTCATCATGAATGGCGCCAACCACAAGATGTCCGGCGTTTCGACCTATCCGTTCTGGATCTTCGCTAACGGTTGGGAAAAATCGTTATCGCCGATGGAAGCGCTGCCCTACAAAGGCGACACCGTGGTGGGTAACGACGTGTGGATTGGCTACGACGTACTGATCATGCCGGGGGTGAAAATCGGCAATGGCGCCATTATCTCGTCGCGATCGGTGGTGACCGCCGACGTGGCGGCCTACAGTGTGGTGGGCGGCAATCCGGCGAAGCTGATTAAATCGCGCTTCGTACCTGAGATTGTCACTCGCCTGCAGAGTATTGCCTGGTGGGACTGGCCGGTTGAGCGCATCACCCACCATATGGCGCTGATTGTTTCAGGAGATGTTGCTGCGCTTGAGAAGGCTGGAGAATAAACGGACGACGCCCCACATCGGGGCGTCTTTTTCTTCCTTCGGTGCGGCTATTTCACCGCCGCCAGCTCCCGTTTTACACCTGACGCTTTAACTGTGAACTGATTTTGCGGTTCACGCAGACCGAGATTTTCCCGCAGCGTATTACCTTCGTATTCCGTGCGGTATAAACCGCGCTGTTGCAGCAGCGGGATCACTTGTTCGACAAAATCGTCAAACGCCGTCGGTGTGCCTCCGCGCACGATAAAACCGTCGGTGGCACCGCTGCTAAACCAGTGCTCCAGACCGTCGGCCACATCGGTTGCCGTACCGAGGAAGGTCGGGCGTGGCGTGGCGGCTTCCAGCGCCACCTGGCGCAGCGTCAGGCCACGCGTCTGAGCGTCACGTTTGATCTCATCGGTGGTGCTGCGAAAACTGTTCTGACCGAGTTCACCAATGTCCGGAAAGGGCGCGTCGGGGTCATGCTGGCTGAAATCATAGTGCTCGAAATAGCGGCCAAGGTATTCCAGCGCTTTATCCAGCGTCACCAACTGGGCGGTTTGCTGATATTTCTGCTCGGCATCGGTGACGCTGTCACCGACAATCAGGCTGATCCCCTGGAAAATGCGGATGTCGTCAGCCCCGCGGCCGTTTTCCACTAACTGACGTTTAACGTCCTGGTAAAACTCGCGGGCCAGTTCCGGCGTGGCCTGTCGGGTGTAAATGGCGTCGGCGGCTTCGGCCGCAAACGCCTTGCCCTGATCGGACGCGCCAGCCTGGAACACCACCGGTTGTCCCTGCGGTGAACGCCCGACGTTCAGCGGTCCCTGTACCGAAAAGTATTTACCCTGATGATGCAGGGTATGCAGCTTTTCCGGTGCAAAAAATTGTCCGCTGGTCTTATTACGCACAAAAGCGTCGCCCTCCCAGGAATCCCACAAACCTTTTACTACGCTGACGTATTCGCTGGCGATACGGTAACGCTCGTCATGTTCCGGGTGCTTATCCCGGGAGAAGTTTTTCGCCGAGCCTTCCAGCGGTGACGTCACCACGTTCCAACCTGCACGGCCACCGCTCAGATGGTCGAGGCTGGCAAACTGCCGCGCCACGGTGAAGGGTTCGCTGTAAGACGTGGACAGTGTCGCCACCAGTCCGATTTTTTGGGTGACGAGTGCCAGCGCGGAGAGCAGGGTGATGGGTTCGAAGCGGTTGAGAAAGTGTGGGATCGACTTTTCATTGATGTACAAACCGTCAGCTACGAAGAGAAAATCAAATTTGCCTTGTTCAGCTTTTTGCGCCAGCTGCTGGCAGAACTGGATATTAATACTGGCGTCTGCCACCGCATCCGGATGGCGCCATGCTGACATATTGCCTGATGCGCCCTGAATAATGGCCCCTAACCGTATCTGTCGTTGATTACTCATGATGGCTCACTTTTGATTATTTTGAGGATGTGATGTTCAGGCCGCCTGACCGGGAAGAACCGGCAGGGCGTCCAGTAATTGTTGTGTCCAGCGGTGCTGCGGATGGGTAAACACGCGCCCGACGTCGCCGCTTTCGACCACTGCGCCGTCTTTCATCACCAGCACGCGGTCTGCCAGATGATGAATGACGCCGAGGTCGTGGGAAATAAACAGCAGCGCGGTGCGGTGCTCCGCCTGCATATCGGCCAGTAGATCCAGCACCTGCGCCTGTACCGAAACGTCCAGTGCGCTGACCGGTTCATCCGCTACCAGCAAGGCCGGATTAGGTGCGAAGGCGCGGGCAATCGCCACCCGCTGGCGCTGCCCGCCGGAGAGTTCTCGTGGGTAACGTTGCAGGAATCCTGCCCCGAGGCGCACTTCGTCCAGCAGTTGCAGTACGCGCTGGCGCCGCGCCGCACCGAAAATCCCGGCAGCGTCCAGGCTCTCGCCGATGATTTTTTCCACCGTATAGCGTGGGTCAAAGGAACTAAGGGGATCCTGCGCGATAAGCTGAATACGGCTGCGGCGCAGGCGGCGCTGGCTTTCTGCCACCCGGCTCCACGGCTGGCCTTCAATCTGAATCCGTCCGCTGTCGGGCTCGGTCAGCCCGAGCACCATGCGGGCCACGGTGGTTTTCCCCGAGCCTGACTCACCGACAATCCCCAGCGTTTCCCCGGCGGACAGCCGGAAACTCACGTCGCGCACGACCTGATGTGCACCGTAATGTTTGTTCAGGCCGAGGGCCTGTAACAGCGGCTCACCGGTGTCAATCTGTTTGGCCGGAAGGGGCAGAGGCACCGGTGAGGAGAGGCGCAGGCCTTTGGTTTGCGGTGTTGGCACCGCCTGCAACAGCTGGCGGGTCCAGGGGTGTTCCGGTGCCTGCAACAAACGCCGCGCCGGGCCCTGTTCCACCACTTCGCCCTCTTTCATGACCATCACCACATCGGCCAGCTGGCCGATCACCGACAGGTCGTGGCTGATGAGCAGCAGCAGTGCCTGGCCGTCGTCGCGGCGGCGTTGCAGCAGATCAAGAATTTGTTTTTGCACCGTCATGTCCAGTGCCGTCGTCGGCTCATCGGCGATCAGCAGCTCGGGTTTACCCGCCAGCGCCGTAGCGATCAGGGTACGCTGACGCAGACCGCCGGAAAGCTGGTGCGGGTAGAGCGCAAGCCGCCGCTGCGCCTCCGGCATACCGACCGACGCCAGCAGCTGCAAACTGCGCTGACGTAAATCCTTGTTGCTGTCACGCGGGTTGGCACGTAGGGCATCACTGAGCTGCTGGCCGATGCGGCGCAGCGGATCGAGCGACACCAGAGCGTCCTGCAAGACGTAACCAATCTGCTTACCACGAATGGCACGCCAGTCACGCTGGGTGGCCTGCAACATGTCACGCCCGTCGATCATGAAACGGTCGGCGGTCAGCACGGCATTTTCATCCTGTAAGCCAATCAACGAGCGTGCGGTGACGGTTTTGCCCGAACCGGACTCCCCGACCAGCGCCAGCGACTGGCCGCGTTGCAGTTGCAGATTCAGCCCGCTGACCACGGTTTTCAGTCCCTGTGGCGAGGGGAAACGTACGGTGAGATTACGGATATCAATAAACAGTTCGCGGCTCATGCTTTTTTCCCTTCGAAACGTGCCTGCCAGTGGTGCCCGATGGTATTCACTGCCACCACGGTGAGGGTGATTGCTACGCCCGGCCAGACGCCAATCCACCAGGCATTGCGCAGGTAATTGCGCCCTTCAGCCAGCATCAGTCCCCATTCGGCGGTCGGCGGCTGTGGCCCCATGCCGAGAAAACTCAGCCCGGCAGTGCCGATAATGGCCGTACCGAGGCCCAGCGTTGCCAGCACCGGCACGTGGGCAATCGCGTGCGGCAGGACGTGCCGCCAGATTAATACCCGGCGGGTCAGCCCGAAGGTGCGTGCCTGTTCGACATAGCCCGATGACATCACCAGAAAAGTTTGTGCCCGGACCACGCGGGCAAAGCGCGGTATCGATGCCACGCCCAGCGCGAAGATGAGGTTGACGGTGCCGGGACCGGTGAAAGCGATCAGCATCAGTGCCAGCAGCAGATCGGGAAACGCGGACACCACGTCCACGGCGCGGCTGATGATTTCATCCAGCGCACCGCGTGCCAGACCGGCCAGCAGCCCGAGCAGGCTGCCGACGGTGACCGCCAGCGCCATCGCCGCGATACTGATCAGCAACGAATAGCGGCTGCCGTAAATCAGTCTTGTCAGTACGTCCCGCCCTAGCTGGTCCGTTCCCAGCCAGTGTGCGGCGGAGGGGGGCAGCTGAGCATTCACCGGATCCGCCATCAGTGGGTCATAGGGGCTGAGCAGCGCAGGAAACAGCACCGCCATCAGCACCAGCAGCAGAAAAACACCGGAGATCAGCAAACCGGCGGGCGGCAGCGCGCGGCGGCGAAGCAGGGGAATGGTCAGGCTCATGATGTGCCTCCGTGGGAAGCGGGCTGGTCGCGCAGGCGCGGGTCAATCAGCAGATAGAGAATATCCACCAGCGTGCTCATCACCACGTAAACCAGCGCAGAGAAAATCGCCACCGCCAGCACTACCGGCAGATCTTTACCGAGTACCGCATCGACGGTGATTTTGCCTAAGCCGGGGCGCCCAAACACCTGTTCGGTGATCACCGCACCGCTCAGCAGTCCGCCAATCAGCCAGCCGGTGAGCGTCACGGCGGGCAGCGCAGCGTGGCGCAGCGCATGGCGTAAACGGAGGGTCAGGTTGCCAATCCCCCAGGCGCGCAGCGTCAGGGCGAAAGGCTCATTGAGGGCATCTTCCAGCCCGCGCCGCAGCACCTGCGCCACCACCGCGCCCTGAGCCAGACCGAGGGAAAGCGCAGGCAATACCAAGGCGGAAAAGTTGCGGTCACCGGCCACCGGAAACCAGCGCAGAGTGAAGCTGAAAACAAACAGCAGCACGATGCCGAGCCAGAACGACGGCGTTGACGCCAGCAGCAGCTCGAAGAAACCGGCGATGCGCCTGCCGGTGCGGCGGTTGGCGGTCAGGACCGCCATCGCCACGGCAAAAATCAGGCTGACGACCAGCGCTGCGCCGGTCAGTTTCAGCGTCGGCCACAGCTGCGACAGCACCAGCGAACTGACATCCGTATTGAGCATATAGGAGCGGCCAAAATCACCGTGCAGCACCCGCCATAAGTAGTGCAGATATTGTAGCCACAGTGGCTGATCCAGCCCCCATTCTGCACGGATCGCCGCCTCGATGGCCGGCGTGCGTACCTGCTCCCCGACCAGCAAACTGACGATATCGCCGGGGGCCAGATAGACGCTGATAAACGACAGACTGACCGCCGCCCACAGCACCAGCGCCCCGCTGCCGACGCGGCGCAGCACGCGCCACAACAGCGGCGCACGCCAGTTCAGGTGACTGCGCCAGCGCCGGGGCGTGGCGAGTGAACTTTCTACGGTCATCGGAGGGCTCCTTTTTCAGTCGGATAAATTAGTGATCACTGAGCCAGACGTCATACGCATTTTCCGGCATCTGCTTGAAGGGCCGAAATCCCAGACCGTGCACGTAAGCGGCAGCGGCAATCTGGTCTTCAGGCTCATACAGCGGGATAGCCAGCGCCTGTTGCAGGATGGCGAAATTCTGCAACTGGGCGTAGAAACCTTTGCGCTTTTCGGTGTCCAGCGTCTGCGATGCGCCCTGTAACCACGGGGTGATTTCCGGCGCGGCCGTGCGGCTGTAGTTAATCGCACCGCCGCCTTTGACCGGCAGGTAGTGGTTTTCGATGTCGATGCCGTCGGTGTCGGTATTTGAGTTAGCAATCGAGCCAAACAGGCCGGTATTGCGTACGTCGGTGTAGGTGCCGGAATCGACATAGCGGATTTTCAGTTCCACACCGAGACGCTGACGGGCCTGCGCCTGTAATGCCTGCAGCAGGACGTCGCGTTGATCGCGCACCGTGGCCTGTGCCTGAATGATCTCAATGCTCAGACGCTTACCGTCTTTGCTGCGAAAGCCGTCTGTATCACGCGTTTTCCAGCCCGCTTCGTCGAGCAGCTGGTTGGCCAGCGTCGGGTTATTGCCGTATTTGCCGTCGAGGCTGTTGTCATACAGCGGGTCAACCGGCGACGTAATGCCCCAGACGCGCGTGCGTTCGCCACGGTAGATGGACTGCAAAATTGGCCCGACGTCCAGCCCCTGTAACAGCGATTGTCGTACCCTGAGCTCCTGGGTCGGCCCGTAGGTGACGTTCAAAAACAGCGAATAGGGCGTGCCGGTGTTGAGGGCGTGCTGGTAAGTGAAGTCTTTATTGTCTTTGAACTCACCGGCGTCATTGCCGGAAATCCCTTCAATCACATCAACCTGACCGGAGAGCAGCGCGCCGGTGCGCACAGACGATTCCGGCAGGAAGCGGTAGGTCACGCTATCGAGATACGCCGGTCCCTGATGCGCCGCATTGGCCGAGGCCCAGTGGTAATTCGGGTTTTTGACAAATTCCGCCTGCTGGCCTTTCTCATACTTTTTAAGAATGAAAGGTCCGGTGCCTGCCAGTTCCGGTCCACCGGCTTTTAACTGCGGTGAACTCCATGCCGCGGGCGACAACAGCTTCAGGCCTGCGGCGAAGGAGAGGAACGGTGCATAAACCTGTTTAAGCGTGACCGTGACAGTGTGGTCGTCCGGCGTGCCGACATGGTCGATACGGCTGGCGATGGCACATAGGCTGGAGCCTGCGCAGTAGGCCGGATCCCGGGCATGGCGGAAGTTTTCGGCCACGGCATTGGCGTCGAGCTTTTTGCCGTCAGAGAAAGTGACGTCCTGACGCAGGGTAAACGTGTAGGTTTTTCCGTCGTCGGACAGGGTGTAATCCTGTGCCAGCCACGGAATATAAGAGCCGTCCGGTTTGCGCGCCAGCAGGGATTCATAGGCCACGCGCAGGATCAGTTCCGCTTTCGACTGGCCGTTAAGCTGCGGGTTAAAGGTGTTGGGTTCGGTTTCGACGCCCCAGGTCAGCGCGCCGCCGCTGCGGGGTTGGCCGGTGGAGGCGAAAGCGTGGTGGCTGACGGCCAGCGCCAACAGAGAGAGACTGGCGAGACCAGTGCTAAAGGTTATGCGGTTCATTATTTCCCCGGAGATCCATCAGATTCAAACGTCATCAGACGTAAAGTTTGGCTTCAGGCACGGTACGCACGAACTCTTTCTGCGCCTGTGCTTCATACAACGGTTGGTTAAGAATTTTGCGTAAATAAACCAGTTCAACGCCGAGCGGATTGACCGCGGTGTGGAAAGGCTCGTAGCCGCGACGCTGATAGAGCGCCGTCAGCCACGGATGCCGGATAGCGGTGGCGAGATAGACCGCCGGGACTTTCAGGGTGTCGCGCAGAAAGTTGTCTTCGACATAACTCATGATCTGCGCGCCAAACCCCTGTCCTTTGGCGCTTTCGCTGACTGCAAACCAGTGAACAAATGGCCAGGGGGCAAACTCTTTGTTGGACGGTGTCCATGGAAAACGCGTGGTCAGCGTGGCGGTCAACCCCTGTTCGCTTTCCAGCACATAGGTGGTTTCACGGCGGATCACTTCGCGGACTTCTTCTACCGAAGCACGCGTAATGGTGAAGTGAATATTCAGTTTGAGCAGCGGGGCGTAGGCTTGTTGCAGCAGGGCATGCAGTTCAGCCGCTTCGTCTTCGCGCGCCAGCCGGATCTGTTGGCTCATGCGGTCCTCCTCAGGCCAGCACGCGGTTTTCGGCCGCCAGCAGTTCAAGCGACTTTAGCCGCGCCTGGGCCTCGGCCAGTGGGGTATCGATCACAAACTCTTCCACGCCGTAGCGCACCTGTAACGTTTCCAGTTGGTGGTGAACCTGCTCTGCGGTGCCGGTCAGCACGGACGACGTGCGTTCTTCAATCTGATGGGACGTCGCGGTAGACTGGCGGATATAGGCTTCGGCCTGCGCATGGCTGCCGACAGTAACACTCTGGCCATCGCTGCCGGTCACGCGGAACTGCTGGCGGTCAGCGGCCAGTTTTTCGGCCTGCGCGGCGGTTTCAGCGACAATCACCGACACGGCCAGCAACCCGCGACGGCCCAGACTGTCATGGGTATAGGCTGACAGTGCGCGGCCAATTTCCGCCGGATCACCGTTGAGGTGCGCGGCGAACACAAAGTTCCAGTTCAGGCTGGCGGCCAGACGTGCGCTCTGTTCGCTGGCACCGAGCAGAAAACGGCTTGCAGGTTGTTCCGGCAGCGGCGTGGCGAACAGCGTATCGCCCTGAATGTCAGAAGGTTGCGCAGAAAGCCAGCCGTCGAGTTGCTGGAGCTGGGCGGCAAAATCGCCTTTCAGCGCCGGATCGACCGCGTATTGAAGCGCACGCGTGGAAAGCGGCAGTCCGCCGGGCGCTTTGCCGACGCCTAAATCCACCCGTCCCGGCGCCAGCGACGCCAGCAGGTTGAAGTTTTCCGCCACTTTGTAAGGGCTGTAATGTTGCAGCATCACGCCACCAGAGCCGACGCGGATGCGTTTGGTGTGCGCGAGGATCCAGGCGATCACCACTTCCGGTGACGAGATCGCCAGCTTGTCGGTGTTGTGATGCTCAGCCAGCCAGAAGCGGTGATAGCCCCAGTGTTCGGCCTTTTGCGCCAGTTCCAGCGTGCGTTTCAGCGCGCCGCTTGCGTTTTCACCCTCGTCGATGGGGCTTTTTTCCAGCAGACTTAATCGGTAACCCATAGTGTTCCTGTCCTTTTGTTCCCGGCGGTACGTTATGGGTACGATTATTAAAGGCAGGTTACAAAGTTGTAAAACAACAATAGTTGCTATTCAGTTGCGCGAAATGAGATAGGCGCAGGGGCTGGCATGAGGTTTGTCGGTACGTTGAGAGATGCAAAAGGATGAATACGACGATAGCAAAACCCACCAGATTCCCCACTGACCCACTGCAGGTCGATTTCCTGTTGAAACATTTGCAGCGTGTGGCCGCACAAAACTTATGTGCCGGATTGAAGAAAAATCCCTGAGACGTGAGGCCATCCGCTGAAACGATGATCTTCACAACACTCAGCACACAGTTCGGATTCGACAGCACGGTGACGTATTGCGACTGGATGGAGAAATGCCAGTGGGGAACCCGTTCCTTCAAGCGGGTAATAGCCGCTAAAGTCGGCGAACTGACAGTCGGTTAGATCCTGCAATCCGATCTCGGGTATCACGCATCCGGGATGGTGATCAGTGACCTGACGATTGGAGATCCACCGCTTCGCATTGAAACGGGCGAGGATTTAATCAGGATAATGCGCAGGCGGGCCTTGTCCGAATTTCTGTTGATAATGCTACAATACGGCCTTCTTTATTTCCCATCAGGTCTGCTATGACAACCCCAAACTCCGTTGACGATTTCCACCAGCGCCTGACCGCCCTGATCCTGACGCTGAATATTGACCCGCACGTGGCGGACAATCAGGTGCTGGATCGCGTGGCACTCAGCTTTCGCAAACTGCTCACCTTTCTCGCTCAGGACCCTGAACTGAGTCAGACCGCATTTAACGGGCAGGCGAAAAACGCGCTGAGGAGTGCCATCGCCGAGAACCTTGCGGCGTGTCAGGAAGGGGAGTTGTTCAGAAAGGATATTTCAGCCCAATGGCTGGCCCGCTGCTTTGTCGGTATGCTGGATCAGATGCGTGAAGAACCGGCAGATGCGGCTTTTCGCCATCAGCAAAGCATAGCCTGCGCGAAAATTCTTTGTGAAGGGATGTGGCCGGGTGCGGTGGACGCGCGAGGTTAAAGCGTGAAAAAAAGCCAGAGTGCGCTAAGGGCACTCTGGCTTTTATAGGCGTAAAAGCGTTAGCGGCTGAGCGATTTAAACTGACGCGTCGTTTCCGTTAGTGCCACTTCGGTCGGCAGACGTTCCATCGAGCTTGCGCCGTAGAAACCATCCACCAGCGGGCAGTTTTTCATGATGTACTCTGCGTCCTGCGGCGATGAAATCGGCCCGCCGTGACACAGCACAATCACATCTTCCCGCACGCCTTTCGCGGCTTTCGCCCATTCGTTGATCAGTGGCACACAGTCTTCGAGCTTCAGCGCGGTTCCGGCACCGATATTCCCGCCGGTGGTCAGGCCCATGTGCGGCACGATGATATCAGCACCGGCTTCAGTCATGGCGATGGCATCGGCGGCGCTGAATACGTAAGGCGTGGTCAGCATGTCTTTTTGATGGGCGAGGCGGATCATATCGACTTCCAGCCCGTAACCCATGCCGGTCTCTTCCAGATTAGCGCGGAAGTTGCCGTCAATCAGCCCGACCGTCGGGAAGTTCTGTACGCCGGCAAAACCCAGCGCCTTCAGGTCATCGAGGAATTTATCGAACTGGCAGAACGGGTCAGTACCGTTAACCCCTGCCAACACCGGGGTATATTTCACCACCGGTATCACTTCTTTGGCCATATCGACCACAATCTCATTGGCGTTGCCGTAAGCCAGTAAACCGGCCAGCGATCCGCGCCCGGCCATACGGTAACGGCCAGAGTTGTAGATAACGATCAGGTCAATCCCACCGGCTTCCTCACACTTGGCAGAGAGGCCAGTCCCCGCGCCGCCGCCGATTATCGGCTCACGGCGGGCGATCATCTCACGAAATTTCGCCAGCAACGCCTGACGTTCAAATTTAGCCATGATGGTTTCCCTTAATGTTGGGCAATATCTTTAAACAGTCGGACTGCGGTAGCGGCAAACTCTGGATCATTAATGTTGCAGCTCAGTCTGACTAAACGCCGCTTTGCGGTCTGTTTTACGGTTTTTTCCAAGGTGTCGGCAAAAGCATTCAGCGCATCGGGATTCCAGAACGGTTGCCCGACTGCATCGAGGGCGGAAAAACCGCCCCCGGGTATCAGGAAACGCACTTCGCCTTCGCAGGCGTTGAGCTTTTCCCCAATCCATTTCGCCATGTCGGCGTTTTCTTCCGGCGTGGTGCGCATCAGCGTCACCTGCGCATTGTGTTCGTAAAACTGGCGGCCGGCATATTTGGCCGGAACGCTGGAAAAATGACCGAAATTGACCATGTCCAGTGCGCCGCAGGAGCCGACATACGGCACCTGCGTCTGTGCAATGGCGTCGAAGCGTTCAGGGCCACAGGCCAGTACGCCGTCAAATAAGAAGTCGCACACTTCGGTAGTGGTCAAATCCAGCACGCCTGAAAGCAACCCACTGGAGACCAGCTTTTCCATCGCTTTACCGCCGCTGCCGGTGGCGTGAAACACCAGGCAATCAAAGTCGTCTTCCAGGAGTTCGCTGGCGGCCTGGATACACGGCGTAGTGACACCAAACATAGTCAGTCCGATCGCCGGTTTGTCGTCATCATTTTCTGGATGCGAGAAATAGACCGCGCCGGCGATTTGGTGTGCGGCATTGGCCAGCACTTTGCGCGAAATCCGGTTTAGCCCGGCGACATCCGTTACCGAATAAAGCATGGCGATGTCGCTGGCACCGATATACGCCGACACATCCCCCGACGCCATGGTCGAGACCATCAGTTTCGGAATGCCCACCTGCAAGCTCTGCATCGCAGGTGTTATCAGTGCCGTGCCGCCTGAACCGCCGAGGCCAAGCAGGGCCGCGACGTCTTCGCGCGAGGCCATAAAGCGCTCAAACGCGACTGCCATCGCGCTGATAGCCCGGCCGCGGTCACCGCAAAATACGGCTACTGCTCCTTGCGGGTGATACGCGGCAACGGTGGCTGCGCTGATATCCGCCGTCGTCGGGTGCTCCTGCGCTTTGGTCGATAAATCCACCGTGACTGTTTTCAGGCCGGTAGCCCGAACCAAATCATTCACAAATGTCAGCTCGCGGCCTTTGGTATCGGTCGTACTGGCGATATAAACACTGCGTGTTGTCACGGTCATCAGGAGCATCCTTGATATGAGTAAGATTTCGTAATAATGAGACGATGGTCTTATTCATGCAAGGCTATCATACACATTTGAGACTGGAGTCTCATATAATTTACACAACACTAATTTTGCTATGTCCATCAGCTATATTTGTTAAAGTTACCCATCAGAGTTATCGGCGGAATTCCATTTTGACCCCTATTGATACCCAGAAAGAACTGACCCCTGCACAACAACGCACCCGTCGCCGATTGGTGAGTGCCGCGATGCATTTTTCAGAAAGCGGCGCGCTGCCTACACTGACGGAAGTGGCGGCGCAAGCTGAGATGTCCCGTGCGACGGCTTATCGCTATTTCCCGACTCAGGGTGCCCTGGTGGCAGCGATGGTGGAGGAGAGCCTCAGACCGATCCTCGAATGGCGTCCCCGGCAGGATGATGTCTGCCAGCGCATTCATGCGCTGTTGGCTTTTGCCTACCCACGTATGCTTGAGCATGAAGGCGTGTTACGTGCCGCATTGCAACTCTCACTGCAGCAGTGGTCTGAGCAACGTCGCGATCCAAAATCCGCGGAGACGCTGGTGCGCGGTAACCGCAAAAATATTCTCAAACGCGTGGTTGAACCGCTGGAAGGCAAAATGTCAGCTGACAGTTTGCAGCGCATGATTTACGCCTTCTCACTGATATATGGCTCCGAGGTATTCATGGTGATGAAGGATATCTGGCACGTCGACGACAATGAGATCCTTAACGTGACGCAATGGATGGCCAAAGCCATTATGCGACAGGCCGAGGAAGATATGCGGCGGGGGAGTTAAAACAGGCGCGCTGAAATTACCGTTATGGGGTAACGCAGGTGAATTACCCCCCGGTCTGTTAATGACTTAAATCACAATGTTTTTTGCTGCGCCGTGAAGCGGCGGAAGGCGTCAAGGGTTTCATCGCTGACGTGATGCTCCACGCCCTCTGCATCCAGACGTGCGGTCTCGGGGCTGATACCCAGTGCGATAAAGAACGACTCCACCACGTTGTGGCGTTCGCGGTTCTCGGCGGCCAGTTTCTCACCCTCTGGCGTCAGGAAAGTTCCCCGGTAGGGCAACTGGCGAACCAGCCCGGCGCTGGCCAGGCGTTTCAGGGTTTTTGCCACCGTAGGCTGTGATACACCCAGACGTGCGGCCAAATCAACCTGTCGCGCTTCGCCGAATTCACGGATCAAATCCGAAATCAGCTCCACATAGTCATCCATTAATTCCCGCCGATGCGCTTCGCGCACCTGTAAAAAACCCTGAGCGTGCTCTTCAGCATCCAGTAGTGGATTCAATTTCTTATTATTCACAACGCTTGCCTCTTTCTAGCTCAATGGTTTTTTACCTTGGCCGCCGATTGGGCGACAAGGAGTGACATTGTAAACCAAGCAGCCTCCAGCACCAATTTTTGCAAACTTCGCCTTGGCTATGTAGTATAGCCTATGCTATACATGAGAAATAAATCGTCATCATTTGTCATTGCGTTACCCGGAGGAATTTCATGGAAAGAGGCCAGACCGCTGTAAAAAGTGAGGTTATAAAACGCAATGCGTTCAGCCGGACAGTTTCCACATGGCTGGGCCATTCGCCCTTTCATCTGCGACTGATGCTGGTTGGCATGATTGTCGCAATGATCAGTGGCAACGCGCTGGCGGTCGAGAAAGATAAAAAGAAATTCAAAGTGGTCACCACCTTTACGGTGATCCAGGACATCGCTCAGAATGTCGCCGGTGATGTTGCCACGGTGGAATCCATCACCAAACCCGGTGCAGAAATTCATGATTATCAACCCACGCCGCGCGATATTGTGAAAACTCAATCCGCTGACCTGATCCTGTGGAACGGTTTTAATCTGGAACGCTGGTTTGGCCGGTTCTTTGCCAATATCAAACATGTCCCCTCGGTAACCGTCACTGATGGCATTACGCCTATGCCCATTCAGGAAGGGCCCTATGTCGGTAACCCGAACCCACACGCCTGGATGTCATCCAGAAATGCGCTGATTTATGTAGAAAACATTCGTGCGGCGCTGGTCAAATATGACCCGGAGAACGCCGCGACTTATGATCGCAATGCGAAAAATTACGCCGAAAAAATCAGCCAGCTTGATGCACCACTGCGTGCCCGACTGTCGAAGATCCCTGCTGATCAGCGCTGGTTAGTGACCAGTGAAGGGGCCTTCAGCTATCTGGCAAAGGATTATGATTTGCGGGAAGCCTATCTGTGGCCGATTAACGCCGAAGAGCAGGGAACCCCGCAGCAGGTTAAAAAGCTGATCGACCTGGTAAGAGAGAAGCAAATACCGGTGGTGTTCAGTGAAAGCACCATTTCTGATAAACCGGCCAGACAGGTCAGCAAGGAAACCGGCGCGAAATATGGCGGCGTGTTGTATGTCGATTCGCTCTCCGCCGCCGATGGGCCGGTACCAACCTATATTGATTTACTGAAAGTGACGGTTGGCACCATTGCGGAGGGATTTAGCCAGTGAGTTTGCCATGCCTTAATCTCAGCGTAGATAACATCTCGGTGACCTACAACAATGGTCACACAGCGATTGAGAATGCCAGATTCCAACTGCACGGTGGCTCAATCTGCGCGCTGCTCGGCGTTAACGGCAGCGGCAAATCAACATTATTTAAGACCATTATGGGGATTATTCGCCCGACCCAGGGCTGTGTGACTCTCGATGGACTGAATGTTGCTAAAGCCCTGAAGCAAAATCTCATCGCCTATGTGCCACAGTCGGAGGACGTGGACTGGAATTTTCCGGTGCTGGTGCGTGATGTGGTCATGATGGGACGTTACGGTAAAATGTCATTTCTGCGTATTCCGTCGCAGGAAGATAAGCAGCAGGTGGCGGCGGCGCTGGCCCGCGTGGGGCTGACGGGACTGGCGCAGCGCCAGATCGGTGAGTTATCCGGTGGACAAAAAAAAAGAGTGTTTCTGGCCCGTGCACTGGCGCAACAGGGGCGGGTGATGTTGCTTGATGAGCCTTTCACCGGCGTTGATATCAAAACTGAGAATGCCATTATCGGGTTGTTGCGTGAGTTGCGCGAAGAGGGGCATTTAATCCTGGTATCCACGCACAATATTGCCACCGTACCTGAATTCTGTGACCGGGTGGTGTTAATTAATAAAACCGTGATGGCGACCGGTCCGCTGGAAACCACGTTTACCGCTGAAAATCTTGAAAACACCTTTGGTGGCGCGCTGCGCAATATTGATTATTTAGTGGCAGATCGGCCTGAAAAAAAGGGAGCAGCCCCCGTGAGGTTGGTGCAATGATCGAGCTGCTGTTAGCGCCATTTCAGTATAACTACATGGTCAAGGCTATCTGGGTCAGCGCCGGTGTTGGCGCGGTATGTGCATTTTTATCTGCCTATCTGATGCTCAAAGGCTGGTCACTGATGGGGGATGCGCTCTCACACTCTGTGGTACCGGGAGTGGCAGGCGCGTACGCCCTGGGCTTTCCGTATGCGATTGGTGCATTTGGAACCGGTATTCTGGCTGCGCTGTCGATGACGTTGCTACGCCATTGCACCAAACTACGTGAAGATGCGATCATCGGTTTTGTTTTTTCCACGTTTTTCGCCCTTGGGCTATTGTTGGTTTCTTTGAACCCGACCTCGGTCAACGTTCAGTCCATCTTGTTCGGCAATATTCTGGGTATCGATGACGCTGATATTTTGCAGGTGCAGATTATTGTTGGCGTCTCGCTGCTGGTGCTGTGCGTAGTCTGGCGAGATTTGCTGGCGGTGTTTTTTGATGAGGCGCACGCCGTCTCCGTTGGTTTGTCGCCTTTGAGGCTAAAGGTGATTTTTTTCACCATTTTCAGTGCGTGTAGCGTGGCGGCATTGCAAACCGTCGGGGCGATCCTGGTGATCGCTATGGTGATCACGCCCGGCGCGACGGCTTATCTGCTGACCGATCGTTTTTCTCATCTGCTGATTATGTCAGTAGTGATTGGCGCAGTGACCAGCGCGCTGGGTGCCTGGTTGAGCTTTTATCTCGATGGCGCCACTGGCGGCGTGATTGTTTGCCTGCAAACCTCTGTCTTCCTGCTGGCGTTTCTTTTCGCACCGAAACACGGCTGGCTGGTGAATCATTTCCGCCTCAGACGCGCAGGGAGCAAAGCATGATGTCGTGGCTTGATCTGTTGATGGAACCGATGGGCTTCGCCTTTATGCAGCGTGCATTACTGACCGCGGCGGCGACCAGCATTGTTTGCGCGATTTTCTCCTGCTTTCTGGTGCTGAAAGGCTGGTCATTGATGGGCGACGCTATCTCCCACGCGGTGCTGCCTGGGGTAGTACTGGCCTATCTGGCCGGTATTCCGTTGGTGATCGGCGCATTCAGTTCCGGCCTGTTCTGCGCTGTCGTCACCGGTTTCATCAAAGAACATTGCCGGGTTAAAGAAGATTCGGTGATGGGCATCGTATTCTCTGGCATGTTTGCTGCCGGACTGGTGCTGTTTTCACGAGTGAATACCGAGCAGCACCTGAGCCATATTCTGTTTGGCAATGTGCTGGGGGTGACGGATGGCGAAATGCTGCAAACATTGATCATTGCGGTGCTGGTTACGCTGGCCATCCTGCTTAAATTCCGGGATCTGGTGCTGTTCTGTTTTGATCCGGTGCAGGCGAAAGTCATCGGGCTGCCGGTACGCTTTTATCACTATGCGCTACTGTGCCTGCTGGCGCTGACTATCGTCGCGGCATTGCAGGCGGTTGGCGTGGTACTGGTCGTCGCCATGCTCATCACACCGGGTATTACGGCGTTTTTGCTGTGTAAGACTTTACCTAAGATGGTGCTGATTGCCGTCAGCACGTCCCTGACGGCAGCCGTCAGTGGGACCTTTATCAGTTTTTATATCGATGCTGCGACGGGTCCTACGATTGTGCTGATTCAGGCATTGTTTTTCCTGCTCGCACTGATGCTGCACTTGCTGCGGCGAAATCCGCCTCCGGTGGCCGGCTTGACCCGGCAGCCAAAAGCATAGGGATGAGAGCCAAAGAGCTGCCATACTTATTCCTCCATAACCACTATCAGGAGCGCCAATGAAGATCAGTAAATCTGACAGCAGCGATGTGCAGGAAATTTTGCAGATACTGGGCGAATCCAAAGGCGAAAACCTCACGGCGCAGCAGCGCGCACAAGAGGGATTCACCCAAGGCACGATGGACGAAACCATGCTGAAAAATTTTCAGGCTGGCACGGGTGTGTTTGTCAGCAAGGAGCGGGTTGATGGCCATCCCATCATCACAGGGATGGCGATGACCACTCTGGGAAAACTGGCGAAACACGGCACGGCGCTGGTGGCGTACAATGCTGTTCTGGCGAGCGGGCAGGCAGGTGAAGATGAGATATTCCTGTATGGCCCGGTCACCGTCCGCCAGGCCTTTCGTGGTCAGGGCATACTGACACAGCTGCTTATCCACATCTGTCAGGCGCTGAAAGCGCAGTTTCGACTCGGCGTGGCATTTGTGGATAAAGAGAACCACAAGTCGCTGCTGATCCATCGCCATTATCCGATGGCCGAACTGGACGGATTCGAACTGAACGGCCACCGCTATGCGGTTTTCACTTTTGAGCCTGAAAAGGTGCTGATGTTCTACCAGAACCGCTAACCTTTTCCGTCTTACTTGCCGTGCAGAGGCTTGACGATTTCAATACTGCGTTCAAGCCGCTGCTTGGTCCCCTGATAATCCTGCAAAATGATGGCAATAAACAACGTGTCGAGCAGGTTGAGCTGAATGATACGTGCCACGGCGTTTTGCCCCAGCAGCGGGCCCCCGCGGGCGGGGCTGAAAATCGATAAATCGGCATTTTTTGACAGCGGAGATGCGTTGTCATTGGTAATGCAGACGATCCTCGCGCCGCGCTCTTTCGCCACTTGTACCGCCTGCAACAATTCACGCGTGTCCCCGGACTGGGAGACCACCATCACGACATCATCTTTTTCCAACTGACAGGCCACCATCAGCATCAGGTGAAAGTCATTATAAGAATGACTATGGATGCCGATGCGTAGCAGCTTATGTTCAAAGTCCTGCCCGACGGTGGCCGAGCCACCTACGCCAAAAATAGCCACATGCCGCGCCTGAAGGATCAGCCTGGCCGCTTCGTTGATCACGGCAGGGTCAGCCACTGACTGCGCTTCTTTCAGCGCCTGAATCGAGTTACTGAACACCTTCTCCAGCACGGAATCGACATTATCGCTTTCATCAATCTCCTGCTCTTTATCAAAAGGCAGCGCCTGAAAATACGCCAGTAGTGACACCCGCAAGTCACGAAATCCTGAATATCCCAGTTTTTTCGCCACTTTGACGATCAGGGGTTCCGACACGCTGAGGGCGGAGGCCACTTCTTTAATGCTGGTCTCCTGTGTGACGTTGCCTTTAGTGATCAGCCACTCGGCAATCCCCCGCTCGGTGGTATTCAGGCTGGACAAACACATTCTGATCCGAGCCCCGATGGCCAATGCATTTTCTTTATCGTTTATCTGTTCCATCGTCTCGCTCTGTAAACGCTTGGGTTGTCAGCAGGTTATAGGGTTTTCATCAGCCTGAAGTTTAGCACGCCGGCAAAACTTCACAATAATTATAAATTATGTGAAGACGATCGCGTTGAACCATTGCTGACTTAAAACTTTACTGATAACTTTATTTTTGTGAAGTTTGGGTTTATGCGTTTGTTACGTGCGTTGGTTGGGATGGGTATCAGCAGGTCGCGTTATGACCAAACCTCCCAGGCCAGTGTAGCTCTAAAACCCTCTGTCACCGGATGAGCAGGCTGACGAACCGGGTGTTCTAAGTCACTCAATAAAATACAAATAATAAAACCATAACTTACTGAATCAGGGTGAATAACATGTCTGGCTCATTCTTTAGTATACTGCAACGCGTTGGCCGTTCATTCATGCTGCCCATCGCCTTGCTTCCTGTCGCGGGTCTGATGTTGGGGATCGGCGCTTCTTTCACGAATGAAACTACTATTGCTTCCTATGGTCTGCAAAATGCCTTAGGGCAGGGTACGATACTTCACGCATTACTCACTGTTATGAAAAGTGCTGGCAGTGTGGTGTTCTCCAATCTTCCTATTCTTTTTGCCACCGGTGTGGCGATGGGGATGGCGAAGAAAGAGAAAGAGGTGGCCGCGATTTCCGGCGTCATTGGCTTCTTTGTCATGCATGCGACCATCAATGCCATGCTGGAACTGAACGGCTTACTCAAAGAGGGTGCTTTGCCTGATGGTTCACTCGGCATGAGCGTTGGCATTCAGTCTTTGCAGATGGGCGTATTTGGTGGGGTGTTAGTGGGGTTGGGGGTGGCGGCGTTGCATAACCACTTTTACAAAATCCAGCTGCCGGCCGTCTTCTCTTTCTTCGGTGGAACCCGGTTCGTGCCGATTATTACCTCTCTGACCTATTTGGGTGTCGGCATTGTGATGTTCTACATCTGGCCGGTCATTCAGCAGGGCATCATGATGCTCGGTCATCTTGTGAATGAGTCAGGATACGCGGGCACGTTTATTTATGGGTTCACCGAACGGGCATTAATTCCTTTCGGCCTGCATCACGTGTTTTACATGCCATTCTGGCAAACCGGTTTGGGTGGCACCATGGTGATTGACGGCCACACGGTTGCCGGCGCGCAGAACATCTTCTTCGCCCAGTTAGCCAGCCCCAACACCACGGAGTTTTCGGTCGGCGCAACGCGCTTCATGGCGGGCAAGTTCCCCTTCTACCTGTTTGGTATCCCGGGCGCCGCTTTGGCGATTTACCGCTGCGCGCGCCCTGAGAACCGTAAACTGGTGTTTGGTCTGCTGATCTCCGCCACGCTCACAGCGGTGCTGACCGGTATTACGGAGCCTATTGAATTCTCCTTCCTGTTCGCCGCGCCGATTTTATATGTGCTGCACTGCGTGCTGGCCGGTCTCTCTTTCATGCTGTGCCATCTTTTCAACGTAGGTGTCGGGCAGACGTTCTCCGGCAGCCTGATTGATTTCGTGCTGTTCGGCGTCATGCAAGGCAACGCCAAAACACACTGGATCAACGCCATTCTGATCGGCATTCCGCTGTTCCCGATTTACTACTTTAGCTTCAGTTACCTCATCAAAAAACTTCAACTGAAAACCCCCGGTCGTGAAGACACAGGTCAGGAAACCAAACTTTATACCCGCAGCGACGTAGAACAGGCCCGAAAAGCACCATCAGGAGATGCCGCTGTGCTGCCTGTTTCTGAAACCATCATTCTCGGACTGGGCGGGCGCGACAACATTGAAGATGTCGATTGTTGCGCCACCCGTTTGCGTATCACGGTGTTTGACGAAAGCAAAGTCGACGACCGCCAGCTTAAAGCCTCCGGTGCGAAAGGGGTGGTACGAAAGGGAAGGGGTATTCAGGTGATTTATGGCCCGCACGTCACCCTGATCAAGTCGGATCTGGAAGACGCGCTGACGACCGCCTGATGCGCACTACACAGTTAATCGAAATATTGTGAACTCAGGGCGTGTCACGCGCAGGTGGCACGTCAATCAAAAGATTGAAATGGATAATTATGAGGATGTATTGCGATGAAAATAGCTATTGGTTGTGACCATGTTGGGTTGATCCTGAAACCGGAGATCATCCGACACCTGCAGGAAAGAGGCATCGAGGTTATTGATAAGGGCACAAATTCTCCGGAACGTACCGATTACCCGCGTTATGCCCAACCCGTCGCCGACGCCGTTGCGGGTCATGATGTTGACCTTGGTATTCTTATCTGCGGATCGGGTATCGGCATCTCCATCGCTGCCAACAAAGTCCCCGGCATCCGTGCGGTGGTATGCAGTGAACCCTACTCTGCAAAATTATCCCGCGAGCACAATAACACCAATATTCTGGCCTTCGGGTCACGCGTGGTCGGCAGCGAGCTGGCCAAAATGATTGTGGACGAGTGGCTGAATGCAACCTTTGAAGGCGAACGTCACCAGCGGCGTGTCGATCAAATCAGTACCATTGAACAGAGAGGTTCCCTTGCCTAAATTCTGCCCCTCGATGATGTGCGTCGATTTCTCACGATTACCCCAGGAGATTGAGGCGCTGGAAAAGGCAGGTGCTGATATGCTGCATATCGACGTGATGGACGGTCATTTTGTTCCCAATTTCGCGCTGGGTATCGAAGATATTAAAGCCATTGGCAAACTGGCCACTATTCCCTATGACGTACACCTGATGCTGACTACACCCGATCCCTATATTCAACAGTTTGCGGATCTGGGATGTGCGATCATTTATGTTCACGCCGAAGCGCCGCTGCATCTGCATCGCACACTGGGCAACATCCGTCAGGCTGGCGCACAGGCTGGGGTGGCGATAAATCCGGGAACCTCGCTCAGTGTTCTTGAAGAGGTCCTGGATATCACTGACGTGGTAATGGTGATGTCGGTCAATCCGGGTTTCGCCGGGCAGCCTTTCGTTACCGGCTCGGTCGACAAGATTAAGCGACTGGCGCAGATGATTGCAGACCGTGGGCTGAATACAAAAATCGCCATTGACGGTGCGATAAGCCCACAGGTAGTGGCAGACCTGAGCGACTATGTGGAGTATTTCGTGCTCGGAACGGCAGGGCTATTTCGCAAAGAGTGCTCTTACCAGAATGCACTGGATGAACTGCGACGTCGTGCAGAGGGAGAGAGCATAGTCGCAGAGCAACTATAGAAAGCAAAAATGGTCATTTTATTTCCGGACGTTTCCGCGGTTAACTGGTTTCAACGAAGCGCAACATGAGCACGTTGTGTTTTAAGATTCCACTAACATGGGAGTGCATCCATCATGTCGCAGAAAAAACAGTTCCGGCAGTCAGCCTCATTTTGGCAACGCGTCAAACATAAGTGCGCCAGTGCGTTTATCAGCGAACCCTCACAGGACAGCACGCGCATGATGGAAGCATTAATCCCGACAGGAAGCTTATATGGTATCGAAATGGGCAGTTTCTCAATGGAAAGAGTCGACCCGGCCTGGTATCGCGAGAAGTAACCACGCCCGTCGGGTGATGCGCATGAATTACTGGAACGAACTGTGCGTCTGTTTTAACCGGCTTTTTATATTCTCCTGGCAGTGCAAGTTGTAAGCAGTAAATTGTTCTATGACCTCGTCGTAAATGTGATTCTTTCTCTCATTTGTGGAGCCCATAACTGCCTGCAGTTATGGGTTTTTTATTGCCATTTTCCATTCATCCTATGCCTAATCAATTATTTTAGAAAAAAAAAGCCCTGCCAGTCAGGGCAGGGCGAAGATACCATGTCATCCATAGGGTAATGGCCTGACAAATAATAATATGACACTCAATAAGGATTGTAGACCATGGTGATGAATCCATAATCTGCGCAATAAATTATCTTAATTAAACACCCCCGCACAAATACAATTTAAATATCATACCACTCGTTAATATATTTACCATAAATAAAAAACTCAATTGAAATACTTAGCAATAAATAATAAACGTTTTTTGTATAAATTAATTTAAATACTACGGAACTATATGGATATGATTAGTGTGAAGGGTGAAATATATATTATTTGTATATTTAAAATAAAAAGCATTCATGTTCATGATAAAGGAATACTATAATGAAATTAAAAGCATTGGCATTACTCATCCCAGCCTTGCTGGTGGCAGGCGCAGCGCAATCAGCAGAAATTTATAATAAAGACGGCAATAAACTGGATCTTTACGGTAAAGTCGATGGCCTGCATTACTTCTCCGATGACTCATCAAAAGATGGCGACCAAACTTATGTGCGTTTGGGTTTCAAAGGCGAGACGCAGATCAGTGACCAATTGGTCGGTTATGGCCAATGGGAATATAACATTCAGGCAAACAATGCTGAAAGCGCAGGTACCGCTGGTAATGCGACGCGTCTGGGCTTTGCAGGCTTGAAATTTGGTGAGTACGGTTCTTTCGATTATGGCCGCAACTACGGTGTGGTGTATGACGTTGAATCCTGGACGGATATGCTGCCTGAGTTCGGTGGCGACACTTACACCACCGCTGACAACTTCATGGTTGGCCGTACTAACGGTGTAGCAACTTACCGTAACAACGGTTTCTTCGGTTTGGTGGATGGCCTGAACTTTGCTCTGCAATACCAGGGCGCCAACGATGGCCATAATAATGGTGAAGGCACGAATAATCGTGGTACAGACTCTGTTCGCAGTCAAAATGGCGACGGTTTCGGTATGTCCACCAGCTATGATTTCGGTATGGGGATCAGCGCTTCTGCAGCTTATGCTTCATCTAACCGTACCAACGATCAACGTGCTTTGACTAATGCCCAAGGCGATAAAGCGGATGTTTGGACGACGGGTCTGAAATATGATGCCAATAACGTTTATTTAGCTGCAATGTATGCGCAAACCAGCAATATGACTGGCTATGGCAATGATAATAACGTTGCTAACAAAACTCAGAACTTTGAAGTTACTGCGCAATATCAGTTCGATTTCGGTCTGCGTCCGGAAGTTTCTTACCTGCAATCTAAAGGTAAAGATCTGAACACCAACACGACCAATGTTGATAACGACAAAGATCTGGTGAAATATGTTTCTGTAGGTACGAGCTATTACTTCAACAAAAACATGTCCACGTATGTTGATTATAAAATCAACTTGCTGGATGGGGATGACAGCTTCTACAAAGACAATGGTATTTCTACCGATGATATCGTAGCCGTCGGCCTGGTTTATCAGTTCTAATGTAATCCAGGTAGCCATTATTAAACCCGCCCTATCGGCGGGTTTTGTCTGTTAGTTATTTCCAATGCTCAACGCTTCTGCATATTCCTTAATTCTGCTCCGAGACCAACACCGCCTGAGTATCAGCTTCCAGCGCGCGGAATATATGTTCCTGATCGGCGGGGTAGCAGATGTAATCCCCGGCGTTCAATGTAAAGGGCTCATTCACCAGTCCGACCAGCGCCTGTCCCTGAGTAATGATGATATGTTCAACAGAACCCGGCGAATGGGGCTGAGAAACCCTGTCGGCTCCCGGCTGGGTCATCAACAGGTAGATATCCCGCCGGGCACCGGGCGGGCATGTCGCTAGCAACACCGCTTTGTAATTAGCCATCTCTGCAATGACCGATGGCCCCTCACCACGTCGGATCACCTGTGACTGATTGATCTGCGGCTCCATGAGTCGCGCAAAAGGGATATCCAACGCCACACAAAGTGCCCACAGGGTTTCCAGACTTGGATTACCGTTACCGGCTTCAAGCTGTGACAGCGTTGACTTGGCAATCCCTGCGCGTCGGGCCACTTCAGCCAGTGATAACCCCGTACGCTGACGCTCGCGTACCAGCGCCTTGGCAATAATGCTAATCGGTTGAGTCATAAATTATCCTGGCTATATTGTTATAACGAACGATCGTTCGGCTTGTAAAACACGTTGCGATTGTTCATTATAACAGCCTTGTCGTTCGTTATGGGGTGAATTTATATGAAGCTCAACCGTTTTTCTTCGCTTAGTGCGGATACGGTCAAAGCCATTTTACTGGTGTGCCTGGCCGACGGCATTGTCGGCATTTCCTATGGTTCGCTGGCGACAGGCAGCGGATTCCCACTCTGGGTGCCACTGTCGCTCTCTTTGCTGGTGCTGGCTGGCGCATCTGAGTTTTTGTTTATCGGTATCGTGGCCAGCGGAGGCAGCCCGTTTGCCGCGGCGGCGGCGGGGTTACTCGTGAACGCACGCCATTTGCCGTTCGGCATTGCGGTTAAAGATCTGGTTGGGGGACATCCTAAAAGTTATGTAGGGTGCCATATTATGAATGATGAAAGCGTAGTATTCGGTGTTGCGCAAAAAACACCGGTGCAGCGCAAAGCTGCTTTCTGGCTATGCGGCTTGGGCATTGCTTTGTGCTGGCCGCTGGGTGTACTGATTGGGGGTTCGGTAGGCAAATTTATCCCAGATACCCAGGCCATTGGTCTGGACGCCGTATTTCCCGCCATCTTGGTTGCCCTGATCCTGCCGGCACTTAAAAATGCCAGAAGCATTATTTCCGCATTTACCGGTACAGCTATTGCTCTTGCCAGCGTACCTTTCGTGCCGGTAGGAATGCCCGTGCTGTTTTCATTATTAGGCTTAGCCACATGGCGGAGAAAATCATGAGCCAGCCCTCTCTGGTCATTGCCGGTATCGCCTTGCTGGCGGGCGGCACCTATTTGCTGCGCGTGGTGGGTTTCAAACTGGGTTCAAGGATGAGCTTCACCGACAATAGCCGCGCACTGATCGCCGATGCGGCAACGACCTTATTACTGTCAGTTGCGGTGATCGCCACATTGCTGGAAGGCCAGCACTTTGCCGGTTTTGCCCGGCTGGCAGGGGTCGTCGTCGCGGCCATCCTTGCCTGGCGCAAGGTGCCACTGATTATTGTCATCCTTGCGGCAGCGGCTGTCACGGCAACTGCGCGCTGGCTGGGAATGGTCTAAGCGCTCAGAGAGTGAGGTAGCAGAAAGGGGGAACAGGGAAATTTCCCCTTTGCCGGATATAAGAGTTTTCATTCAGGGAGAAATAAAACACAATACCGCTCACAAAAATGACATTTTTTCTGTCATGCACGCAACTATCACTTCACCAAAAAGCTACATAATTTCATGCAAACATTACCAGTCTCACGCAAGACCGAATGGCTTCGCGTCATTATGCTTTCCATCGCCGCCTTCATTTTCAACACCACTGAGTTCGTTCCAGTCGGTTTACTGTCGGATATCGCCAGCAGTTTTTCGATGGAAACCGCGCAGGTCGGCCTGATGTTGACTATCTACGCCTGGGTCGTGGCGCTGATGTCGCTGCCTCTGATGCTACTGACCCGTAACATTGAGCGGCGGCGTTTGCTGACAGCCCTGTTTATCTTGTTTATCGGCAGCCATGTTCTGTCGGTGATGGCGTGGGACTTCCAGTCGCTGGTGGTGTCGCGTATTGGTATTGCGCTGGCGCATGCCATTTTCTGGTCAATTACAGCATCACTTGCTATTCGCGTCGCACCTGCGGGTAAGAAAACCCAGGCGCTAAGTATGCTTGCTACCGGTACTGCATTGGCGATGGTGCTCGGCTTACCGCTGGGTCGCGTGATTGGACAGTATCTCGGCTGGCGTATTACGTTCGGCATCATCGGTGTTGTCGCGTTGCTGACCTTATTATGTCTGATGAAACTGTTGCCAAAATTACCCAGCGAACACAGTGGATCGCTTAGCAGTGTACCGATGCTGTTCAAACGCCCGGCGCTGGTGTGCATGTACGTACTGACCACGCTTATCGTCTCCGCGCATTACACCGCCTACAGCTACATTGAACCCTTCATGCAGAACGTGGCAGATATGGGCGAGAACTTTACGACTTTCCTGCTGCTGGTGTTCGGTGGCGCCGGTATTCTTGGCAGTGTGTTGTTCAGCGTGTTAGGTAACAGATTCCCTTCAGCATTTTTGGTAGGAGCAATTGCAATAGTGACGCTTAGTATGTTGCTGTTGTTTGTCGCTGCGACGCATACGGCGAGTATTAGTCTGTTGGCGGTTCTGTGGGGGATGGGCATGATGGCCATTGGCCTGGCGATGCAAATCCGCGTGCTGGCCCTGGCGCCTGATGCTACCGATGTGGCCATGGCGCTGTTCTCCGGCATATTTAATCTGGGCATTGGTGCCGGGGCGTTACTGGGCAACCAGGTCAGTCTGCACTTGGGCATGGCAAATGTCGGTTATACGGGCGGCGTGATGGGGTGTGCTGCGCTGGCATGGTGTATCACTATTTTCCGGCGCTATCCGCAACTGCGGGCGACGCACTAAGTGCTGAAAACGCGACAGAAAGTCAATTTTAACGAAAAATTCACATCAACGGGTGTGCCGGCACTGGCCGGTACTATACTGCCAAGATGCACCGGTTTTCTCCGGCTCACTGACCTTGCGAATCCCCATTTATGCACATGAAGAATAAGCAGCCTCTGCCCGCAGTAACGCTGGCGGCAATTGGGGTGGTGTACGGAGATATCGGTACCAGCCCGTTGTACACCCTGCGCGAATGCCTCACCGGGCAGGCGGGGATCACGATGACCCAAAGTTCGATTTTTGGCTTTTTATCACTGATTTTCTGGCTGCTGATGCTGGTGGTTTCCATCAAATATATCGGCTTTGTGATGCGGGCAGATAATGACGGTGAGGGCGGTATTCTCACCCTGATGTCACTGGCTGTGCGGCACGTGAAGCCCCGTTGGTTTACTGTGACGGTATTTCTCGGGCTGGTGGGCGGCAGTTTCTTCTATGGTGATGGGGTGATCACGCCGGCGATTTCGGTGCTATCGGCGATTGAAGGTCTGGAGATCATCGAACCTTCGCTCGATCCCTTCATCATTCCGATGTCTATTGCGGTGCTGACACTGCTGTTTGTTATCCAGAAGAAGGGCACCGGCAGCGTAGGTAAACTTTTTGCGCCAGTGATGGTGCTCTGGTTTCTCTGTCTCGCGGTGCTGGGCATCAGCGGTATCCTGAAAAATCCTGCGGTTTTGCAGGCACTTAACCCGTACTGGGCGGTGAATTTCTTTATCGAATACAAAGGCGTTTCTTTCTTTGCACTGGGTATGGTGGTACTGGCGGTGACCGGAGCCGAGGCCTTGTATGCCGATATGGGGCACTTTGGTAAAAAACCCATCCGCATCGCCTGGTTTCTGCTGGTCGCCCCTTCTCTGGTTCTGAACTATTTTGGCCAGGGTGCTCTGCTGATGACTCACCCTGAGGCGATTAAAAATCCCTTCTTCCTGCTGGCCCCGGACTGGGCGCTGGTGCCATTACTGGTGATTGCCACCCTGGCAACGGTGATTGCCTCACAAGCGGTGATATCAGGTGTATTCTCCCTGACCCGTCAGGCCATGAGGCTGGGTTATCTGCCGCCGATGCGCATCATTTACACCTCTGACGTCGAGTCCGGACAGATTTATATTCCGGTGGTGAACTGGTTGCTGTACGTGGCCGTATTGATTGTCATCATCAGCTTCAAACACTCGAGCGATCTGGCATCGGCTTACGGCATTGTCGTCACCGGCACCATGGCACTGACTTCGGTATTGCTAAGTATTGTGGCGATTAAAAACTGGGGCTGGAAACCGCGCTGGGGCCTGCTGCTGATGGCGCTGATGCTGTTAGTCGACATTCCGCTGTTTGCTGCCAACCTGACCAAGTTGTTCTCCGGTGGCTGGTTGCCGGTGGTGCTGGGGCTGACTATTTTACTGATTATGATGACCTGGCACACCGAGCGTACGCGCTTGTTGCGGCGCCTGCGTGAAGACCCTGATGCACTGAATGCATTGATCACCTCGCTGGAGAAATCACCGCCGCTGAGGGTGCCTGGCACCGCGGTATTTATGTCACGTGCTCCGGATGCGGTACCTCTGGTCCTGCTGCATAACCTTAAACATAACAAGGTCCTGCATGATCGAATCATTCTACTGACGATTGCCAGCGCCGATGCACCTTACGTTCATAAGCTCAAACGGGTCACCATTGAGCATCTTTCGCCGTCGTTCTGGCGTGTGGTCGCGAGTTATGGCTGGCGGGAAACGCCCAATCTGGAAGAGGTTTTTTACCGCTGCGGACAGGACGGGTTGCGCTGTACTATGAGCGATACTTCTTTCTTCCTCTCACGCGACACGCTGGCGCTGGATAAGCGACCTTGGTATTTGCGCATCCGGGGTAAATTGTTCCAGGTATTACAGCGTAACGCCCTGCGGGCTCCTGATCTGTATCAGATCCCCCCTAACAGGGTGATTGAACTGGGCGCTGTAGTGAAATTCTGACGGTGGCCGGGATCTGCAAAGCAAAAGGCTGACGATAATGTCAGCCTTTTAGTTTCAACCTTAAATACCATCTTGGGTTTAAGGATGGTAATCCGGCGGTACGTCGCTCTGCGGTGATTCTGGCCGGTAGTCCGGCGGCACGTCAGACTGACGCGGATCTGTCTGCTGGTCGTAGCTGTAGGAAACCGGCACCTTGTTCCCTTTGGCGTACATGCACTGGGTGTAGATCACATCGTACTGATCCTGCAAATCACCACTGCTCATGCCTGCCGTATTGCTGCCCATTGCACTACCGACCAGCAGGCCACTGCCCGCACCAATCAACGCGCCCGGACCGGCCTGACCTGACGCCGCACCAATCAGTGCTCCCGCAGCGGCCCCCACTAATGTCCCGGCCGTGGCCGTCCCTGCTGCACTGTTCGACGCCGCCTGAGCTCCACCGCTGACACTGTTCTGCGCTGCGTTGCGACACAAAATGTCATCCTGCCGAAACTGACCGTAACTTTTGCTGCTGCCAGGCAACACGGTAACATCCGGGCTGGAAGGTGGTGAGACGCAGCCGGAAAGGGCCGCGAGCAAAGCCAGTGGCGCCATCTGATATAAACGTTTCATGGAATACTCACTCAGACTTAACGGGAAGCGGGATCACCCACCACGACTTTCATCCAGCCACGTGAACAACTCGGCACGCGTGGGTAATAGCCTGCTGGATTCTGGCAGTAATAAGCGTAGGTCGGGGTCTTCTCAACGTAGGTCTGCGGCGCAGGCGGTGTGACGTAGACCACGGGTGGAGGACCATAATAAACCGGTGGTGGTGGCCCCCACGGCGAGACGCCGATCACGACATTCGGGCCGCCGTACCACCCGCGATAGTAGCCGTGACCATAATAACCGTGCCCGTAATAGCCATAAGCGAGTGAGGACTGAGAAACAGACATCAGCGCACTCGCTGCCAGCATTAACATCAACAGCCTTTTCATAACCCACCTCGACAACCTGCTTTGAACACGTTTTAAGACGTTGGGCGTAGTGCCCATCGATAAGGGTGAATATACGCCGTTACCAGCCTTTTTTTACGCCGGAGATCAGGGGGAATACGCTAAGTTATCGACAGTAATTGTGTAGAAATATTCAGAGGATAGCGGGGAAGGCAGAACCTTCCCCGTACAGGTGACAACGTCACCAGAAAGGCATTAACGGAACGGCGGTTCGTTGAAGGTTCGCAATTTACGGGAATGAAGTTTGTCACCCTCCTGACGCAGTAGACCGATTGCATGAATGCCAATCTGCAGATGCTCAGAAATCGCCCCTTCATAGAAGTGATTAGCCTGACCGGGCAGTTTGATTTCACCGTGCAACGGCTTATCAGACACGCACAATAGCGTGCCATAAGGGACGCGGAAGCGGTACCCTTGGGCGGCAATCGTTGCGCTTTCCATATCAACGGCCACGGCACGGCTGAGGTTAAAGCGCATGGCTGATGCGGAGTAACGCAGCTCCCAGTTGCGATCGTCAGTGGTGACGACCGTGCCGGTACGCAGGCGCTGTTTGACTTCTTCGCCCGGCATGCCGCTGATGACTTTAGTGGCGTCGTAGAGAGCACGCTGTACTTCGGCAATACTGGGGATTGGGATATCCGGTGGCAACACCGCATCCAGCACGTGGTCATCACGCAGGTAGGCGTGAGCCAGTACGTAATCACCAATCTGCTGACTTTCGCGCAGACCACCGCAGTGTCCAATCATCAGCCATGCGTGTGGGCGCAGCACTGCCAGATGGTCACAGATCGTTTTGGCATTGGATGGCCCGACACCAATATTGACCAGCGTAATGCCTTTGCCGTCACGGGCAATCAGATGATAAGCGGGCATCTGGTGCTTTTTCCATGCAAGGTCCGATACGGTCTCTTCCAGGTTGATGGTCTCTGGCGTGACATAAGCGCCACCGGCACAGGAGAGCGCCACATAGGGGCTGGCGGGATCGACAATCTGTGCGCAGGCCCAGCTGACGAACTCATCAACGTAGCGGGTGTAGTTGGTAAACAGTACGTAAGGCTGAACATGTTCCGCCGGCGTGCCGGTGTAGTGCTTCAGGCGTGCCAGTGAGAAGTCGGTACGCAGGGCATCAAAATGCGACAGCGGGAAGACGGACGAAGAAGGTGAAAGGCCGTCGGTGATTTGGTCACCAATCTGCGATAGCTCAGTGGTGGGGAAATGGTGTGCCAGGGCGGCGCTCATGGTGCGGTTGAGATTCAGGTCAGAGCCGTCAATCACGAACGGGAATGGGATCTCCAGTTCAGAAGGTGCCACCACGAAGCTGGCGTTGTATTCATTTTCCAGCAGCGCCAGTTGATCGGCCAGATATTCACGGAACAGCTCAGGCCGCGTAATGGTGGTGGTGTATTTCCCGGCGCGAGGAAAACGCCCATAGGCACGGGATTTAAACTGATTTTGCGCCGTGCCGTCCCAGCTGACGCTCAGTTCAGGATAGGTAAAAAGCCCGGCTGCCCGCAGGTCAGCGTCAGGCAGTGAACCGTCGATAATAAATTCGCCAATGGCTTTGCGCAGTGCCACGACCGCTGCGCCGTAAAGAACTTCCAGCCGTTCTACCGCTTCAGCGGCAGTCAGTTGAGTACCAGGGGTGCTTGTGTTCAAAATTTTTCCTTCCTGATTTTATACGGACATAACACAAAGTATGACATTGCTTAACACAGGAACCCAATCTGAACAATCGCGGGACGTATCCTCTTTCATTAATAGAGGCTGCCTCCGGTGAGTATCGCGATGCTTAATGTAAGTTTTATGAATTCAGTGTGAAGACCGTTCATTAAGAAAATTCTTGTTTACTGTCTAACTGACTACATTAACTGAGATGAAAAGTTGAACTCTTTTTTTACTTTCCAATATACTAAAAATCCTAATTTACATTTCTTACAAATATTCATTTTTATTGCGATTTCTTTACAACAAAGGACGTTTTGACATGCAACAACATCGACGTGTCTTGATTTTATCAGCCCTGGTGTCTGCCGCGTTGTTAAGCGCATGTGGAGGCGGTGGTGGTGGTGACGGCGGCAGTGCACCACAGGGGGTCACTCCGGCACCGGTTCCGGGTACTAACGCGGGTAACACAGGAAATGGGGCAGCCGAGAATACCGATATTCCTGCTTCCAAAGCCACGCTGGGCGCGGTATCTGCTTATACCTACGTTACGCCAGACGGCAGATCTTATGTGATGCGTAATGCCGGGGTCAGCGTCAGCGGGGTGACCAATTTCGTCAGTCAGGACGCCGTTACCGGTGCCACGGTTGAGAAAACCTCTTATTGTTGCGGAAAAATGAGTTATACCAATTTTGGAACCTGGCTATCGATGAGGGAGGATAAACACGCCGTCTTCTATACCGGGGAAGGCACGCCTGCCAATGCAGTACCTACACAAGGCAGTGCGACTTATACCGGTAGCGGAATGCGTGCCGGCGAGATTTCACCGGCGACGTTCCAGGTGGATTTTGCGGCTAAAACTATCAGCGGCAATATTGCCAGCGGCGACAAGTTTGGTTCTGAAATCGCCATGCAGGGGCAAATCCTCAATGGCGGCATCAAAGGCGCAGCCCAGACCGGCGGTCAGGAAGGCACCTTTATCGGCCATTTCAATGGCCCCTCCGCGCAGGAACTCGGCGGCATTGCGCAGTTTGCCGATGCCAAACTGGACGCCTCTTTTGGTGCCACTGCCAACCCGTAAGAATCCGTAATAATGAACCCGGCGTGACAAAGTCTGTACGCCGGGTTATCCCTGCACCGCTTGTTGACATGAATCCCTTAAAAATGGAATTTCGCCGTTTCATCTGGCTGTTCACTTTGCTTATTTGGCCTGCTGTCCACGCGCTCGCTCTTCAGCCGGAAACCCGTGTTATACCCGCAACGTCTGACCTTCAGGTGCTACAACCCCTGGAACGCGGAGATAAAGGGGTTACCACGCAGGGCCTCTTCATTGATAACGCCATGCTGCAAAAAAATCCCCAGCTTGCCACGGCATTGCTCAATCAGGCCGTCGAAGAGGGGCAATGGCCGATGGTCAGCGCTATCCTGCCGGTGTATGAAGCCAGCCCGCAGGCCGATACCTCGCTGGTGCTGTATGCCAGAGCGGGACTGGCGCAGAGCCGGGGGGACTATCACCAGGCTATTTCAGCCTACCGCACGCTTCTGGCTGAGCATCCTGATTATGTTCGTGTACGTCTGGATCTGGCCAAAGCGTTGTTTGAAGACCGCCAGTATCAGGCAGCAGCCTGGCATTTTACTCAGGCCCGCCGCCAAAATCCGCCGCCTGAAGTCATGGAGAAGATCGACAGCTATCTCGTATACATGGATAAGCACGCGGGATGGACGGGTAACTTCAGCCTGAGCTATCTCAATGACAGCAACGTTAACAATGCCTCAGACGGAAAATACCTCATCCTTGGTGACAAGGTTTTCCAGCGCAACGCCGATTCATTTCCCAAAAGGGGAGAAGGTGTCTATTTTGGCGGTCTCGCGCAGCGTGACTTTTCACTTACCGATCACCAGAATTTGCGGTTCAGAACCACATTGAGCGGAAAGTCATACTGGAATAACCATGATTTTGACGACATCACCTCACGTGTTTATGTTGGCTACGCCTTTTTAAATGCCCGCCAGCAGCTGGCGCTGTTACCCTTTTATGAAAAGCGCTGGTACGCCACCGAGGCGTATTCCGCCGGAATGGGTATCAGGGCGGAATACAGCTATTTATTGGCGCCAGACTGGCAATCCAGTCAGGCGCTGGAATATCAGAAACTGGATTATGATAATCGCGACTACGCCGTCTTACAGGGACACAACACGCTGATCTCTACCACGCTTGCCCACGCCGTCAATGCCCGTCTCTCGGTGTTTGCCGGAGTTGACCTCGGCCAGCAGAAAACACAGGTCGATGCAGAAACTAACCGCAGACTGGGCGCGCGCCTCGGGGCCGAAACAGCGCTGCCTTATGGTGTTTCATTGGGTCTGATGGCTAATCTGGCGCAGCGAACGTATCAGGGTGAGAATGATATTTTTCAGGTAAAGCGAAAAGACGATGAACAAGTTTATGCTTTATCGCTCTGGCATCGCGATCTCTATTTCTTCAACCTGATGCCTAAGGTCAACATGGTTTATAAAGTGGTTAACAGCAATATTGATTTCTACAGTTATGATGAAACCAACGTGTTTCTGAGCGTCGATAAAAACTTCTAAGTCAGTCGTACTGCGGCTTTGGCTGACGCCAGCGGGCAAAGGGAGACAAGTGCTCCCTGAGCTAACCCTTTTGTGATTCCTGCTCCATACTTCATTTCCCTGTCATGAGAAATGGAAGACGGACATGAAAAATCCCACACTGTTGCAATTCTTTCACTGGTACTACCCGGACGGCGGAAAACTGTGGCCTGAGGTCGCTGAGCGTGCCGATTATCTGGCAGAGATTGGCATCACCGATGTTTGGCTACCGCCTGCTTATAAAGGCGCCTCTGGGGGATTTTCGGTTGGCTATGACACCTATGATCTTTTCGATTTGGGTGAATTCGACCAGAAAGGATCCCGTGCCACCAAATATGGTGATAAAGAACAACTGCTGGCCGCCATCCAGGCGCTGAAGGAGCGTCAAATCGGGGTGATTATGGACGTGGTCCTCAACCATAAAATGGGGGCCGACGAAAAAGAGCGTATTCAGGTCAACCGTGTGAATCAGGATAACCGTGATGATATTGAAGAAGAGGTGATTGAGGCCGATGCCTGGACGCGGTTCACCTTCCCGGCACGTCAGGGTAAATATTCCAAATTCATCTGGGACCATCACTGTTTCAGCGGCGTGGACCACATCGAAAACCCGGATGAAAATGGTGTTTTCAAAATCGTCAACGATTACACGACTGAAGGCTGGACGACTGAAGTTGACGGTGAGTTCGGTAACTATGATTATCTGATGGGCGCCAACGTTGATTTTCGAAACAAAGCCGTCGATGAAGAACTTAAATACTGGGCCCGCTGGATGATGGCCGAAACCGGCTGTACGGGGTTCAGGCTGGACGCGGTGAAACATATTCCGGCCTGGTTCTATAAAGGTTGGATTGATCACATTCAGGCCGAAGCCGAGCAACCGATGTTTATCGTGGCCGAATATTGGTCGCATGAAGTAGACATCCTCCAGCAGTATAGTGAACAGGTCGAGGGCAAAACCATGCTCTTTGATGCCCCGCTGCAGCTTAATTTCCATCACGCTTCGCGCGGTGGTGCCGATTACGACCTGAGTAAAATTTTCGATAACTCGTTGGTCTCGGTTGACCCGGCACACGCAGTCACGCTGGTGGCGAACCATGATACCCAACCTTTGCAGTCGCTTGAGGCGCCCATCGAACCCTGGTTCAAACCGCTGGCCTACGCGCTGATTTTATTGCGCGAGCAGGGCGTACCGATCGTGTTCTACCCAGGTCTGTTTGGTGCTACTTATGAAGACACCGGCAATGATGGCAATGAGCATGAAGTAGAACTTCAGGTCGTGCCTCATCTGGAAACCTTAATTAAAGCTCGGCAGTCCCATGCCTGGGGCGTCCAGACCGATTATTTCGATCATCCCAACTGTTTGGCCTTTAGCCGCAGCGGCACACAGGAACATCCGGGCTGTGTGGTGGTGATGTCCAACAGTGAAGAAGGTGAAAAGCGGGTCACGCTGGGGGAAGGCTACGCAGGTAAAAAATGGCATGATCTGCTCGGTAACCGCGAAGATCAGGTGGAATCTGACGACCAGGGTAGCGCCGTGTTCCGATGCAACGCGGGCAGCCTCAGCGTATGGGTAGTGAATGATGATTAAATAATCTGATCTCACACGGCACTGATGCTTTACTCACCAAATAGCTTAAAACCTCCTCACACGGCCGCCTTTGCGGCCTTTTTTACGCCATAAAATTAGACATACGTCACATTTTTACTAGGCTTTTACTTCGCAGACTATGTTTAAACTCACCGATTTAACACACCGTGAATAACAACAATAATCTTTTGGAGAATGTGAGTGACTGATTCCACAGTGGAAAACCACATAGAAAAACCGAAACCCGGCCCGGCGCCGGTAGAACCCATGGTAAAAGTCATCGCCGTCATCGCTACGCTGGGTGGATTGCTGTTTGGCTATGACACCGGGGTTATCGCCGGGGCATTGCTGTTTATGAAAAGCGAGCTGCACCTCACCGCGCTGAGTACCGGTATGGTGACCAGTTCGCTAATTCTTGGTTCCGCCTTTGGTGCCATTGGCGCAGGCCGGGTGGCAGACCATTTCGGGCGTAAAAAGATCATCATGACGCTGGCGATCGTCTTTATGATTGGCTCGCTTGGCTGTGCTATGGCGCCGAATGCCGTCGTGATGATTGCATTTCGCTTTATTCTGGGACTGGCCGTCGGCGGCGCTGCGGCCATTGTACCGGTCTATATCGCGGAGATTGTGCCCGCCAACCGCCGCTGGCAATTTGTAACATTGCAGGAACTGATGATTGTCTCCGGCCAGCTACTGGCCTATTCCAGCAATGCGGCAATTAACGAGATTTGGGGCGGGCAGGAGACCTGGCGCTGGATGCTGGGCATCGCGGTTATACCGGCGGCAGTGCTGTGGGTCGGTATGTGGTTCCTGCCGGATACTCCACGCTGGTACGCCATGCACGGCCGCTTCGCTGAGGCGCGCGATGTGCTTAAACATACGCGCCAGTCCCGTCATGTGGAGAAAGAGTTGGCAGAGATCCGCAAGGCCGTTCCCAGCCGTGATGAGATGCATGCACGTCGTAAGAAAACCATTTCTACCTGGATGAAACGCCTGGTGCTGCTTGGCGTGGGGATCGGCATGATCCAGCAACTTTCCGGGGTTAACACTATCATGTTCTACGCTCCGGTGATGCTGCAGAGCACCGGGATGGGTACGAATACGGCGCTGGTGGCCACGATTGGTAACGGTGTCATCTCGGTGATCATGACTTTCGTGGGCATCGGTTTACTCAGTAAATTTGGCCGTCGTCCGTTGTTGTTAACCGGCCAGATAGGCTGTACCTGTACGTTGATCGCGATCGGTGCGCTTTCCTACCTGATGCCGGAAACCGTCGGCGGACATCCAAATATGTTGCGCAGCTGGCTCATCCTGGTGGGCATGTTGTTGTTCCTTTGCTTCCAGCAGGGCGCGTTATCGCCGGTAGTGTGGTTGTTGCTGTCAGAGATGTTCCCGATGCGCATTCGCGGTATCGGCACCGGTGTGTCAGTGTTTGCCATGCAGATGACCACCTTCAGTATTACCCTGACATTCCCACTGTTACTGGAGCACATTGGCTTGTCGATGAGTTTCCTCACCTTTGCCGCTATCGGGGTAGCCGGGGGCATATTTGTCATTCTGTTCGCCCCCGAAACGCAAGGTAAAACTCTCGAACAGTTGGAAAAACACTTTAAAAAACACTTCCAGGCATCTGCCTGATAAAACCCCAGAGCGCGGGCTATGCCGCACAAGGCGCTGCCCGCGCTTGCCAGAGCAATCAGGGTTGCTACTATTGGGATTCTAAATGGCAGACCCATAAGTAGTGACAAATTGAATCGCTATCCGATGTTTAGCCCCCAGCAGTTACTTAGCTTTGTTGCCGTTTGCGAAACGGGCAGCTTTACGCGCGCTGCTGACCGGGTTTTCCTGTCTCAGTCCACCGTCAGTCAACAGGTGCGGCGCCTGGAAGACGCCCTCGGTAAACCCTTACTGGAGCGTACCTCGCATCAGGTTCAACTCACCGAAGAAGGTGACCGCTTGCTTGGTTATGCCCGTCGCATTATTGCGCTCAATAATGAAGCGCACGATGTCCTGACCGATCAGTGGCGCGATGGTGTGGTACGTCTGGGCGTGCCAGAGGATTTTGCCGCGGTCACAACCACACTGCTGGCCGAATTCAGCCGTTCGCATCCTCATCTGCGCCTGGATGTTGCCAGTGGTCTGAGCAATGAACTGCGCCGTGCCTGGCAACAGCAAGAGCTGGATATTATTCTGATCAAACAGGTCAAAGGCGACAAACCCAATGCGGCCCGGCCTGAGCCAATGCTGTGGCTGGACAGTGCCGGGTTTCCAGCTTTTGAGCGTTCTCCGGTCCCGTTAGTACTGTTTCCGCTCAACGGTATGTATCGGGAAGAGCTTTGTCAGGTTATGGATTCTCTGGGGCGCAGTTGGCGTGTTGGCTACAGCAGTGCCAGCCTGGCAGCCTTGGCTGCCGCCAGTGCCGCGGGGCTGGGTATCACGCTGCTTCCGGCCAGTTGCCGCTTGCCGGACCATCGGGTGCTGGGAGCAGAAAGCGGACTTCCCGCCATTGATAATATCGAGCTGGCACTGTTTTGCCGTCAGGATGCTACCCCGGCACAGCGGGCGCTGGCCGAAAAACTGCAAGATTATTGCCAGCTCGTGTAACTATTGGGTTTTCCACTGGCGTTCAGTGGGAAATATCGCGGCCGGACAGGGGAAGTTCTTTTATGGTGAAAGAAACAGGCCACTTTCTATCGCATGAATAAGGAACCCGACGTGCACAACTCCCTGCAACAAAGCCGCAGAAGCTTTCTCTCCCACAGCGCGAAACTGACCGCGGGCAGTGCCCTGATCGCCTCCGGCATGGCTTCGGCGTCAACAACCCTTGCGGCCAGCACACTGCAACACTGTGATGATCCTGCTCAGGTGAAATCCATCACCGAGACACACTATCAACTTCGCAATGTCAGGCTGGAAGAGGGCTTTGAGCGCGAAGGGGAGGTGATAGTTGCGACCAAAACGGCGCTTTACCATCTCGAAATCGAGGACGGTAAAATTGTTGCTCTGCATCCCGCCAGTAGTGCGACCGCCAGTCCGTTACCCGGATTTGATGCACAGGGACTATTGCTGCTGCCCGCTACGCGAGATATGCATATCCATCTTGATAAAACATTTTATGGTGGTCCGTGGGAGGCGCCAAGACCGCGTAAGGGCAAAACCATTATGGATATGATTGCCCGTGAACAGGTGCTCATTCCTCAGTTACTGCCGACGTCGGTTGAGCGCGCCGAGGCCATTATTGATCTGCTGCATGCCAAAGGCACTACCGTGGCGCGCAGTCACTGCAATATTGATCCCGTCAGTGGCCTGAAGAGTCTGGAACATCTGCAAATAGCGCTGGAAAAGCATAAGCAAGACTTTAGCTGTGAGATCGTGGCTTTTCCGCAACACGGTTTATTGCATTCCAACGTTGATGGCCTGATGCGTGAAGCGATGCAAATGGGCGTGCAATACGTAGGCGGACTGGATCCCACAAATGTAGATGGGGAGATGGAGAAGTCATTGGATGCCATGTTCCGCATTGCCCTCGATACTCACCGGGGGGTGGATATTCATCTGCATGAGACCAGTCCGGCAGGCGTTGCCGCAATAAAATATATGATCAAAACCGTTGAACAAAACCCGCAACTGCAAGGCAAAGTGACGCTGAGCCATGGATTTGCACTCTCTACGCTTAAAGGTGAGGAATTCGATGTCGTCATCGACGGCCTGGCCCGCCAGCGATTTACCGTCGCCTCAACCGTGCCCATCGGCAAACTGGCGATGCCATTACCCCAGCTGAGCCAGCAGGGCGTATTTGTGATGACCGGCACCGATAGTGTCATCGATCACTGGTCGCCATTTGGTACTGGCAGCATGCTGGAGAAGGCCAATCTTTATGCACAACTTTATGGGAATTCCGACGAATTTAGCCTGACGAGATCTCTGGCTATTGCCACCGGTAATGTTTTGCCTCTGGATGAGAACGGTAAGCGGCAGTGGCCGGCGGTCAACGACATCGCGGAGATGATTTTAGTGGAGGCAAGCTGTTCTGCTGAGGCCGTCGCTCGCGTGCCTGACGTTAAAGCCACATTCCATCAGGGTAGACTGGTGGCGGGTTCCTTGCAGAAAGTCTGACGGTTTGGCCCGTAACGCCGGGCAACACTGGCCGTTGCGGGCTGTAAAATCGGTGGCGGTTGAACTATAATCTTCGCCTTACGTACAAACGCTGACTGGACGACCAGAGACTCAGCCATATCATTTAGGGACGGCCCTGCGTTTTATTAAGGTAAATAATATGGCCTGGATCTATTTGCTGTTGGCAGGTGTTTTTGAAGTTGTCTGGTCCACCGCGATGAAAGAGTCGCATGGTTTTACGCGCCTGATCCCCAGTATTATCACACTGTTCTTCATGTTGCTCAGCTTTGCCCTGCTGGCGGTGGCAATGAAAACCCTGCCACTTGGCACGTCATATACTGTCTGGGTTGGCATTGGCGCGATCGGTGCATTTATTCTTGGCGTCACGATGTTTGGGGAAAGCCTTAATCCCATGCGTGTTATCGCCGTTTTGCTGATTTTCTCCGGCGTAGTGCTGCTGAAACTGGCGACCAAGGAGTAGTCATGTGCTTGCGTTTTATTAGCAGCCCCTTGCTGCTTCATCCGCGTATTACCAGAGCCAGTGATTATCTGAACGTGTAATCACTGCCACGAATGTAAACCGTTCCGTGGCTTTCTTTAGCAGAAGGAAAAGTCATGAAAAACAAACACTGGTCGCAGGTCGAGTATCTCCATCTGTCGGTTAAAAACCCCAATATCTTAATCACCGGCGAGCACAGTTATTACAGTGATTGCTGGGATAAGGGGTTTGAACAATCGGTGGTCCGATATCTGCATGGCGACAGCGTCAGCCAGCAGTGGGAACCGCTCGGGCATATTGATCGTCTCGTCATAGGAGACTATGTCTGTATCGCCGCAGAGTCAGTGATTTTAATGGGAGGCAACCATAATCACTGCATTGATGGTATTAGTCTTTATCCCTTTATGAGTGAAGTAAAAAACACCTATCAACCAAAAGGGGATACGGTGCTCAGCAATGGGTGCTGGCTCGGAATGCGCTGCATGATCATGCCGGGAATAACGGTCGGTGAGGGTGCTGTGATTGCGGCGGGAAGCGTAGTCACTAAAGACATTCCTCCGTATGCTGTTGTTGGTGGAAATCCTGCGCGATTAATCAAGTATCGCTTTCCTCACAAGGTCATCGACCGTATCCTGGCGCTAAATATTTACCAACGCCCTGCCGCGCAATTAGAAAAATGGGTCCCACTGTTGGTCGCGAATGATATTTCAGCGCTGGAAAACGCGTTAGATCAACAGGACATTGAGTCTCGGACTCAAAGCCAATTAACGGACTGATTACTCAATGGGCAGACAATCTGCCCATTTCTATAAAACGCCCTTCGAAACTATCCCCTCGTCGAATTGTTTAAAAAGCATCCGACACCGATAATTAAAAGCCTAAATTTGCCTATTATTCATTCACATATGTTATGAATCTGCTTTTTTGCGATCGGGCGCACTCTTTTAAATATCTATTTTGTTTTACTGGCGGATGTTAGTAAATGTTACGAAGCTGATTTCGTCACTGAAATATAATGATAAGTAAGGAAACTTCGATGAAGATTGTTGCTACATTTTGTCTTGCCAGCCTGTTTTCCCTCAACGCCTTTGCCCTTGCTGGCAACGATGCGACTACCAAACCTGACCTCTACTACCTGAAGAATGACCAGGCAATCAATAGTCTGACCTTGCTTCCGCCGCCTCCGGCTGTCGGCAGCATTGCGTTTCTTAACGACCAGGCAATGTATGAGCAGGGGCGTCTGCTCCGTTCAACCGAACGCGGCAAGCAGGCCGCTGAAGATGCTAACCTGAGCGGTGGTGGGGTAGCGAATGCTTTCTCTGGCGCGTTCGGATCGCCAATCACAGCGAAAGATTCACCTGAGCTGCATAAGCTGCTGACCAATATGATTGAGGATGCGGGCGATCTGGCGACTCGGGGGGCCAAAGAAAAGTACATGCGCATCCGTCCGTTTGCGTTTTACGGTGTCCCAACATGTAATACAACCGAGCAGGATAAACTTTCCAAAAATGGTTCTTATCCATCCGGCCATACGTCTATCGGCTGGGCGACGGCATTAGTGCTGACTGAGATTAACCCGCAGCGCCAGGATCAAATCCTTCAGCGCGGTTATGATTTGGGCCAGAGCCGGGTTATTTGCGGATACCATTGGCAGAGTGATGTTGATGCTGCGCGTATTGTTGGCTCAGCGGTCGTTGCCACGCTGCATACGAACCCGGCATTTCAGCAGCAACTGCAAAAAGCGAAAGAAGAGTTTGCCAAACAGCATAAATAACTCGCTCTGCCTGGTTAAAGACAGTTTTTAAGAGATCTCACGCATTGCATGGGCATGTTTTGAGGGACTGTCATACGTCGCTGTCAGGGCAGGGGATAAATCCCCCCATATGACCACTAATTCGGGGGGATTTATCGACTTTCACATCAGAACTGGTACTTAACGCCTAACGTTCCATAAGTGCGGGTGTAGTCCTGAGTGTCAAATTGCTGGCCGACACTTCCCCATACGGCGAGATTGTTGGTCAATTTGCCTTCAATCCCCACTTTTACTTCCGCAACATCTGGTGCTGTATCGCTCTCATAATGACGTGAACCCTGGCTGTAACGGTAATCAACGCCATAGTTCTCATTACTGTGTAGCCAGTTGGCTTCAACAAAGGGTTGGAATGTCTGGTCTTTATGTAGCGATGAGTGGCCTTGTAAATAGGCGCGGGCACCGACACGGCTTTGCCAATACTCAGGGTTTCCGCTATCAATGACACTTCCGCGGCCATCGTCGACATTATCCGCATGTACGGCTGACCAGATAATTTGTGCCTGAGGTTGAATAAACAGCGCAGTCTCGCCGAGTTCGCCTATTTTTAGCGTATAACCCGTTTCCAGTGATGCGCTAAATCCTTTCGATTTATAGCTAATGGTTGAACGGTCGTCGCCATCAACATCATTATTAAACCAGCTATGTTGTATCCAGGTGTCGACGTACAGTCCGTCTTGCTTAAGATCTTGATTTGCGTACCAGGTGCCATACACGCCCACGCTGTAGCCGTTGACATCACTTTTTGCAGAATAGCCATCCTGCAGGGAATCTGACGTTAAATGGGCATTACCATATCCGGTCATTACGCCCAGATGTGTACGCGATTCTCCGGCACTCCATTGCGCAACATCCCCACCTAATTGTACAACGCTTGAGTTGGTCTGAACCGCGAGCCGGCCATCAGCTGCATGGTTATCTTCATGGCTACCAGTAACACGTAACCACATCGAGTCTGCAAACGTATCGCCATCACCACGACGGGTAAACTGCGGCTCGCCAATACGGTCATGCAAATTCAAATTGAACAGCGTATTAGCGATAGCCTGATTACCAATGTAGGCACCGACTTCAGGTTCGATCACGGCCTGACTCACCGGAGTTGGGCTTGGCGTCGGATCCGGCGTTGGGGTCGGGTCTGGCGTTGGTGTTGGTGTTGGCGTTGGATCTGGGGCCGGTGTCGGGTCAGGCGTTGGGGTTGGATCGGGCGGCGTCGGAGGTGTAGGAGGCGTCGGCGGTGTAGGGGGAGTGGGAGGTGTAGGCGTGTAAACTGAGCGCAGATACCAATCGCCACCGCTGCCAGCGACATCTCCTTTGTGTAAGAAATACTCGTAGCCACCGTAACCCACGCGTCCTTTCAGCGTAAATGTTCCCTCTGACTGGCCGCCAACCTGGATGATATCAATCCCATTAACGGTTTCACTCCCCAGACCACCGGAATTATTGACCAGCAAATCAGTATGGCCAAGCGTATTGCCGTTCACGACCAGTTTGTCGGTCTCTGAACTGTCATCACCTAACACAGTATTGAGTGTCAGGGTGCCGTTGTTGGCAATGTAATCACCATTAACAGTCAGGGTACGCCCGGTTCCGGTCATGTTAATAAAATTAATGCTGCCGTTATTTTGCAAGCCATTGACCGAAGCGTCGCCAGTGATATTCCAGGTACTGTGATCAACCATAACAGATGCGTTGCTAACGGTTCCGGTCAAGAGCGATGAATTGATCAGCTTCATAGCCACTGTACTGCCCGTTGCTGCCGTTGTGTCGCCGGTGGCAATGGTATTATCAAAAGTAGTATTCAGAATGGCGCTGCTGTCTGCCCGCAATAGCCCACTTTTACCTGAGACGTCCAGGTTTTTAAGATTAATATCACCATAACCGCCAGCAGTCATGGCAATGCCGTTTTGGCTATTGAGCGTACCGCCATCCAGATTGACGCTATTGTGCTTGGCGGTAGTCCCGGTATTTAAATTTAGTACGGCGCTGTTGCTGCCTTGCGTCTGCGCATTTACGTTCGTGCCTGTGAGCGCGGCACCCTCCAGGAGTGATAAAGCTGCCGCATTACTGCCTTTAGTGACCAGGGATACGTTATTTAATGTCCCCATAACTTGCTGCTGGTCACTGTAAGTACGCAACGCGATACCCTGGGCCGCAGCCCCCTGAGTTTCAATCTTGCTGTTACTGATATTCAGGGTAGATACGTAATTATTGATCGTATTACCTATCACCGAGACACCCGCAGCCTGCGTTCCGTGGGTGACAATACTTGAATCCGAAATCTTGGCCTGCCCTCCCATTGACAGGGAAAGGCCGTGACCATTGGCGACGACAGTATCAATATCAACCCGCTCCAGATTGAAGACGCCGCAGCCTGTCTGACAATACGTCGCATAAATGCCTTCGCCATGGTACATCGCCGGATTATTAGCCCGGATAACAACATCAGTCAGGTCTACGTTACTTGAATCAACCTGAATGCTGCCCATTACCTGCGAGTGGTCAGTCAGGACCAGCGAGCTGCCCTTTGTCGCCTGAATAGCCCATCCCATTCCTGCAGTAAGGGTAGAGCCGCTGGCCGTAAAATGACTGTTTATAAGATTAACGTCAGCGCCGCTCCCGGAAGAAACAGTACTGTTATTAAAGGACATCGTGCTGTCTCTGACATCCAGACCACCGAGGGTACCGAACAGAGTGGAATTTTCGATATCAGCGGTCGACGAACCGGAGAGCGCTAAACCCATTCCTAAAAAAGACGCGGCATTGATGTTGCTGTTTTTCAGCGAGGCTGAGGATCCGCTCATGATGTTAATTCCACCGTCAGCATCGAGTTTGTCAATGTCAGCGTGAGAGCCGCCGAAAGCCAGTAATGAATAATTCATGCTGCCTTTGATAGCCAGATCACTCAGGCTGCCATTGGCGCCATTCTGTAACTCAATACTGTTAACAGAGGAATAATTCATGTTCAGCTTTGAATCGGCCAAAATCAAGGTGGTACCCGTTCCATTTGCCGTGACTGTTCCCTGAGTAATGGTGGCATTATCCAGAGAAATAGTGGCACCCGAGTTGGCGTAAACCAGCGTTCCGATTTTATTGGTAATAGTGGGGTCAAGCGCGATATCCATACCGCTACCCTGAATTTCATATCCTGTACCTGATGCGGTCAGAACCGCGTCGGGCAGCGTGACACCGCTGGCTGTGTAGACTCCACCCTGAAGCCCCATTTTGGATCCATGGGCAGCATCAGCAATGACCTGGTCTGAAGCATAGATAACCGGGGAAGCCGTTAATAATACAGATCCAATGAAACTCGCTAAGTAACGTTTTTTAAATCGGGGTCTGATTGATATATTGGTTTTCATATCAACTCCATTGATATAGTTATAATTTAAAAGCATGTCCCTGGTAAAAAAGGTCTATTTTTTCTTGAAGAAACCAAATCTTCCGATATTTTATAGATTATTACCTGTTGCTGCTCTCACATTTAGCCAAAAGTATATTTTTGGACTTATTAATGCATCACGAATTAATTGTTTGAGTAAAACAATTAATTAACACGATCGCCTAAGGTTTCTTGTCTTTTTTGGTTTATTCTTTAGGTGCGCATAATCATGATTATGTTAAATGATGTATTTTATTCCTTGTTAATCAGCGTGATGATAACTTATGTTCAATAAATTACTGGCGATAATTAGATGCTTGAGATTTTTCTAATAATCTTGAGAAAAATAACTCACCGCCCTTTCATAAACAATGTATGCCAGTGAGTCAGATTGTGCTTATTTTCCAGGTTTATTCTGTTAAGATTTCCACCACTTCCACATTCCAAATAGAAACGCAATAGCTATCAATGCTCCTAATGCCATCAGTTCGTGCAGATAACGCATAATAAAGGGAGCGCTTCCACCATTATGTAAGTTTTGAACCTCTGCGGGGGTAATGTCTTCATTTATGCCGGCAAAATGGTGACGGACATAGTTACTGACCGATGCAATTTGCGCGTTGTTAAGTTGCTGATTAAACGCGGGCATACTGACATCGCTGTCACTGCTTTTATCGGTGATGCTCATCACCAGGTTCTCTGCACCGGGTGCTGACACCGCCCGATTCTGTGTAAGTGAAGGGTAAAAATTATTCCGGGTTCCCTGACCGTTATGCCCGTGACAACTGGCGCAGGCGTTTTCATATAATTCCGCTCCGTTGGTGGTTGAACTGTCTGCCAGCGCTCCCTGAGCATTTTGCCCGGTGATAATGCTATCAATATCATCAGCGACAGGATGTGGCTGAGCAGCGAGCGTGCGTGTTTTGGTATGCACGGCAGGCACCTGTTTTATCCACGCGGCCATTGCATTGAGATCATCATCCGTCATGAAGCGGAAACTGTTCTCAACAGCTTCCGCCATGGGGCCCGCCGCTTGGGCTTTGTCTGCCAAATGACCGGTTTTTAAATACGTGACGATATCCGTTTGGCTCCAGTCGGCGATACCGCTTTCATCTGGAGTGATATTGGGAGCATACCATCCACCAAGGGGGCTTCCTGAAAGATCCAGGCTGCCCTTCTCCGCCATCATTACATTTCTTGGCGTATGGCAAGTGCTGAAGTGGGCCAGCACCTCAACCAGATATTTACCACGGTTAAGTTGCCCAGAAAGATCTGCCTGATTTTCAAAGCGAGCGCTGCTGCGATATAAAAGATTCCAGCCCCACATGATTTGGCGGACGTTAAAGGGGAAACTCAGATCGGTTTAGAAGTTTGCACTCAATATTCCCTCATTCGTCAGTAATGATATTGATGATCTGTACCGCCTGACGTACTGCCCTTGACGTTATTTGAAAACGTTTTTGAAAGCGCGAAGTAAAACGTGACGGGCAAAGATATCCATTGTCTCGGGCAATCTGGCTGATGGATTTATGAGCAGCAGGAGCGACATTAACAGGCGCCGGCTGGGCTATGGTTTATCGGGCTTTTGGTGACGAAGCGGTCCGCCGTGTGGGTACCGATAATAAGGGAATGGCGATGGCAACCTCTTCGGCTTTCCCGGACCTGGCAATGGGTCTTGCCAGCCCTTTACTGGGGCTGATCGCCCCCGCAGGCCGCATTGGCGAGTCTATCTATGGAGTATGGCCATAGTGCTTTTCGCGCTGCCAGTTTCAATCTTATTGAAGAAAAACCGTGAAAATCGGTAGATTAGATAGGCCCTCTTGGCGTTTTTAACAACATGTTTGCATTTCGACACAATAAACCGTCCCTGCGTCACCGTGATTTCTCGTTATTATTCTGTCCTACAGTAACAGTACAGGCTTTTCCACGCTGCTGATGCGCCAACCCGGCGACTTAGCGTCGAAACATGTAACAGGTTAATCGTTTTAAACGGGAAATATTATGCGTCATTTTAAATTGGTTGTGCTTTCGGCTCTGGCATTGGCTTCAACGTTGCCATTGGCGGGCACCGCGTTTGCGGCAACAAACTCTCATGAAATTAAATCATTCTACGATGCCTCCAAGCTGTATACGCTGGGCAGCGTGGTGCCGGATCTCTATCGGACTAAACCCTACGAGATTGATGAGTGGCAAAAACGCAATCTGCCTGCGCCCGACGCTGGTAGTCACTGGACCTACATCGGCGGCAGCTACGCGCTGATCACCGATGTGGATGGCAAAATCCTCAAAGCAGAGTCTGGCGATATCTTTTTCCAGTGATCTGATGGATTTTAATGACTGTCTTTGGGTCTGAATCCTGTCAGGCCCAAAGTAATACGCTTCAGCGGTTTACAGCGTTTACCGGCAACGCATGCCACCTCTCCCGCCATGTAAATAAGCTTAGAAATTTATGTTACTCGTTTGCCTGAAAATCCCGTGATAGGGTCGAAAGACATCTATTGGGGGATCAGACATGAGTTCATCATCCGCATTACCAGTGGCTATTGTCACGGGCGGCACCAGCGGTATTGGTTTAGCCATCGTGCATAATTTAGCGCGCGATCATCAAGTCTATGCGCTGGGTCGTAATAAGGAGAGTCTGCTCACTCTGCGTTTGCTGCAAAACGTCGAACCGGTTGAGATTGATTTACTCGATTTTGAAGCGCAGCAACGATTTATCAATACCCTTCCCCACATCCATGTTCTGGTTCATTCTGCGGCTGTATCCGAACGCACGCGGGTAGATCAGGCCAGCCCTGCATTGTGGCAAAAGCAATTCTCAATTAATGTGTTTGCCCCGGCTGAGTTGACGCGTCTGTCACTGCCTGCTCTGCGCGAGCAACGGGGACAAATTGTGTTTATTAACTCCGGGTCAGGTACGCTGGCGTTACCGGGCCATACGGTTTATTCCGCCACTAAGTTTGCTCTGAATGCGCTCGCTCATGCATTACGGGGAGAAGAGAGCCGCAGCGGCGTCCGCGTTGCTACGGTTTCACCAGGCCCAACGGATACGCCGATGAACCGGCAAAGCCGCGAACGCGAAGGCGACTACACCCCGATCGACCCGCTGGAGTACAGTCATCCTGATTCGGTTGCCGAGGCGGTACGACTGGTTGTTTCCCTGAGCGAAGAGTCACAAATTACGGATATCAACGTCAGACCGCGGCACGACAAAGCGCAGCGCTAATGGCTTCCGGCTGCGCCTCGCCCAGCTGCTGGGTTCATAACCCGCTATATGCCTTTTCAACCTTCGCCATATATCGCGGTGCCTGGGCTGCCGGATGATGCTGACGCACGTGCCAGTTAAAGGCGTCTGGTGAGAGTTGATTAATCATACCGATCGCCGTCTGGCGATTGGCGGAAAATGTACGCAATAGCGCCCCAGCACCGTTGGCGTAGGCGGCCTCGGTAGCATAGCGGCGGGTCACCGGATTGTTAATCCAATAGAGTTGCTGGTACTGCAATGCGCTGAGATACGCCGCGCCTAAATCAATGTTAGTGTCCGGATCCAGCAAATCATCATCATCCGGACAGCCGCTTTTGCCTTTATAGCGATAGGCATCGCAACCGCTGGTTGACGCTTTAAGTTGCATCAGACCAATGGCGTTGGAGGCGCTTACTGCTTCGGGATTAAAGCTAGATTCAACCTGAATGATCGCGCTGATCAGTTTAGGGTCCACTTTATAGTGCTTAGCCGCCTCTGCGATCGTGTCATCGTAAGCATGGGCGTCATATTTTTTATAGTGGTGCTTACTTGAACAACCCGCCAGAACCAGAAGCATCAGTAACATGGCGGAACGTAAAGGATGTTTGAGCAGAGAAATCATTAAGCACCTGGGCTGATATCCGTTATTCGAGTGCTGGCGTCGTTGAAAGAAGGCCCAACGTAAATTGTCAGCTGCAGGATAATATCGTTATCATCGCCGACGGTCACCTGATTAAACCTTCCTTGTTTGTTTCCATTCTTGACTTATTTTGTCCATTACGTATTTTTAAGGACATGCATACATTTCTTATTATCGTCCCTGACGGGGGCATGTTATTTGAAGCGGCCGGTATTGCCGATATCCTGATGCAGGCAAACCGCTTGAGGATGGAGAGTTTCGGTCAGCCGCTTTATCAGGTGAGTGTGGCCACCACGCAGCCGCACCGCGTCGTGCACGGGCTATCGGGCTTAAATTTGCTGGCGGATCACCGCCTCCAGGATGTTGACCCTGAGGTGGCCCGTGACACCATCATGATCACCGGACGGGGCACCTCCGAAGTCGAAGGCGATGCAGTCGTTGAATGGGTTCGCCGCGCGGCACCTCATGCACGACGCGTAGTCTCTATTTGCGGAGGTGCCTGGTTGCTGGCTCGGACCGGCCTGCTTGACGGCAAGCGAGCCACCACACACTGGCGGATGTTGGATAGTCTTCAGAGCTGCTTCCCTGAAGTGAACGTCGAGAAAGGACCGATTTATGTTCAGGATGGTGCTATCTGGACCTCGGCGGGCGTGAGCTCCGGTTTTGATCTCACGCTGGCGCTGGTGGAAGATGATTACGGCTTCACCCTCGCCCGCGACGTCGCGCAGGATCTGGTGATGTTTCTGCGCCGCCCTGGCGGGCAGTCCCAGTTCAGCCGTTTTCTGCTTAACCAGGCTTCATCGCCCGGCCCGTTACGCGATCTCCAGAGCTGGATCCTCGATAATTTGGCTTCAGATCTCTGTGTCGAAAAACTGGCAGAACGCCTCGCCATGAGCCCGCGCAACTTTACCCGCGTGTTTACCCGTGAAACCGGGACCAGCCCGGCCAAATATGTAGAGGAGATCCGCCTCGATGCCGCCAGACAGCGGCTGGAACAGGGCGCGGAAAAAATCGAACAGATCGCCGCAGCGACCGGGTTTGGCACCAGCCTGAATCTGCGCCGGGTATTCGAACGAAATCTTCAGCTCACCCCGACCGAATACCGCGAACGCTTCTACGCACGCTCCCTGGCGTAAATTGATTCTTTATTGTCATTTACGCCAGTTGGCTGCCCGTCTATTTTTAAGTCAGGCAGATAACTAAGGAGTACATCATGGTTAAAGTAGGCATTAATGGATTCGGCAGAATTGGTCGTAACGTGTTGCGTGCAGCGCTGGGTCGCAATGATTTTCAGGTTGTGGCCATCAACGATCTTACCGACAGTAAAACGCTCGCCCACCTTCTGAAGTACGACTCTCTTTCCGGTACATTGCAGGTCAGCGTTGAAGCGGGTGATAACCAGCTGCTGGTCGACGGCAAAGCGATCCGTGTGTTCTCCGAGCGGGATCCTGCAGCGATTGCATGGAGCAGCGTGGGTGTGGATGTCGTGATTGAAGCGACGGGTTTCTTTACCGAGAAAGCGAAAGCTGAGGTCCACATCACCCACGGCGGCGCCAAACGCGTGATTATTTCTGCGCCCGGCAAAGATGATGATTTGACCATCGTCATGGGCGTCAATCATGAGAAATACGATCCGGCGCGGCATACCGTGGTCAGTAACGGCAGTTGCACTACCAACGGACTTGCCCCTGCCGCGCAGGTTCTGCATCAGAGTTTTGGCATCGAGCACGGCCTGATGAACACCACGCATGCTTATACTAACAGTCAGGCACTGCACGACCAGCCGGAAAAAGATTTGCGCGGTGCGCGTGCCGCTGCGCTGTCAATCGTGCCCTACTCCAGCGGTGCGGCGAAAGCGCTGGGCAAAGTTATTCCTGAACTGGATGGGCGTCTGACGGGTTACTCTCTGCGTGTGCCGGTACCGGTGGTTTCTGTCGTCGACCTGACCGTTACGCTCAAGCGCGATGTTACCGTCGAAGAGGTGAACGCCGCATTCCGTAAAGCCGCAGAGTCCGGCCCGTTAACAGATATTCTGGGCTACAGCGATGAACCGCTGGTGTCGAGCGATTATCGGGGTGATCCGCGTTCTTCGATCATCGACGGGCTCTCCACGCTAGTCATCGGCGGAAATCTGGTGAAAATCCTCGCATGGTATGACAACGAGTGGGCCTTCTCCAACCGTCTGGTCGATCTCGCTGTGCTGATGGAAAAACGCGGGCTCTGATAACGTCGCCTGCCTTCGTGCCGGAGCCGCCGTACTCAGCGCTCCGGCCCGTTTTTTATGCTGCTAGCGAAATCCGCTATTCCCCAATATAATCAGTCTATTCATTCACCAACGTTATATTAAGGAGGATTGCCATGCTGACCCGTGAATTGTTTTTAACTTCACTCGTCCTTAGCGATCGTCACTGCTCAAGCGTTACCGATATCGTGCTGCGATAACCTGCTTGAGCGAAGCTAACTGACAATCTGAGAACTTCCCTCCGGCTTACCAGTTATCGTCGGCTCTATTGACGAAAGGCATCTTTATGCCTGTAAAACTTGAGTAAGCATTATGTCTACATTACTTTCTGCACAATCCCTTGGTTTTGATAACACCTTCGGCCCGTTGCTGGCCGAGATCTCCTTCGCCCTGAAAAAAGGTGACCGTATCGGCCTGATTGGCCATAACGGTTGCGGTAAAAGTACTCTGTTGAAAATCATCAGTGGTGCTATTCCTGCCAGCCGCGGCACAGTGACGGTCGCTAACCACTGCATGATGGCCAGGGTTGAACAGCAGCTGCCAACCGAGCTGCATGGCAGTACGTTGCTTGATGCCATACTCAATTATCTGCCAGACACGCTGCATCAGCCTGAGCGCTGGCAGGCGGAAGTGCTGCTGGTCAGCCTCGGGTTTGATGAAGCGGCCTGGCGACTCACCGCGGGCACGCTCAGCGGTGGGCAGCATACCCGTTTATTGCTGGCCCGCGCGCTAATCCGCCAGCCCGATTTGCTGCTACTGGATGAACCGAGCAACCACCTGGATTTGCCCACCTTACTGTGGCTCGAGCAATTTTTGCAAAACTGGAGTGGCAGCTTTGTACTGGTCTCGCACGACCGCAAGCTGCTGGACAGCGTTACCAACTGCACCTGGATACTGCGCGATAAAACGCTGCAATTTATCAGCCTGCCTTGCACGCTGGCGCGGGAAGCGCTGGCACAGAAAGATATTGCCGATGCGCGCCGTCATCAGGCTGAGCAAAAGGAGATCGACCGCGTGGCGAAAAGCGCCAAACGGTTAGCGCTCTGGGGCAGCGTATACGACAACGAGAAGCTGGCACGCAAGGCCAGGCACATGGAGAAGCAGGTCGAGCGACTGAAGGAAGATCAAACTGACCTCACGGCGGGCAACCAATGGCAACTACGTCTTAATGGCGAAGCCTTGCCGGCCGACCGCGTTCTGGCACTGTCTGATATGCAAGTGCGCCCTGCACCACAGGCTTCGGTACTGTTCCAACTGAATGAGATGCGGGTGAAAAGCGGTGACCGTATAGCGCTGGTCGGACGTAATGGCTGTGGCAAATCGTCGCTGTTACAGACTTTGTGGCAGGCTTTCACCCATCCTGAACAAAGGGGCGCTGGTGTGGTATTCCATCCGAAAGTGCGTACGGGTTATTACGACCAGAGCCTGCATCAATTAAAGGATGAAGACACGCTCAGCGAAGCACTTACGCCTTTTGCTCCGCTGACTGAAGACCAGCGAAAAATGGCGTTGATTGGTGCCGGTTTTCCCTATGTGCGTCATCAACAACGGGTGATGACACTCAGCGGCGGGGAGCGTTCGCGGCTGCTGTTTATCGGCCTGACGCTGGCGAACTATTCGTTGCTGCTGTTAGATGAACCGACTAACCATCTGGATATGGAAGGCAAAGAGGAACTGGCAGAGACGCTGAAAACCTTCAGCGGCGCGGTGCTGCTGGTTTCCCATGACCGGACGCTGATAGAACAAAGCTGTAACCGTTTCTGGTTAATCGACAAAAAACGGCTCGATGAGTGGCACGATCTGACGCCCGTTTATGCCATTCTTGCGGATTCTCCGCCAACGGCTAAGGTTCCTGAAACACTGAACATCGTTGCGCCACAGGTGCAATTGGAAAGTGAAGAGGAGCGTTTGCTGGCGATGCTGCTGGAGCTGGAGAATAAATTGGCAGAAGATTTGGCGCGCAAGGATAAACATCAGAAACCTGAGCTGCAGCGCCAATGGCAACGGCAAATCGCCGAACTTAGCGACTTGTTAGATTTAAGGTAATTTCATTTCCCACTGATTCCTTCTGAACTCGCCAGGCGTGCAGGCCGCCTGGCGTTTAAAGAATTTGACGAAATGAGTGGGCTCTTCAAAACCCAGTTGCTCTGCGATGAGTGCGACAGGCGCGGTGGAGTTGACCAGGAGTCGTTTTGCTTCAAGATTGATGCGCGAGGTAATAATATTTTTTGCTGTCACGCCAGTCGCCTGAACGGTGGAGCGGGTCAGACTTTTTTCTGAACAGCCCAACTTATTGGCATACCAGGTAACCTGATGCCAGCTGGCGTGATATTTCTCAACCAAATCTTTAAAGGCTTTATAACGCTGCGTTGATGTTGAGAGGTCTTCTCGGGCTGACTTATTCTGGCCATAGGCGATTGACAGCCGAAGCAAAAGAGTAAAAAACTGATGATGTAATAATGCATTAATCTCATTACTGTCACCCTCTAATGCAAGTTCCGTATCTTCCCTCATTTGTCCAATGGACTGCGCCATAATACCCTGGTCCCGTGCGTTCAAAATAAGGTGGCAGGGTAAATTTTGTGTGAGCTCTTTCACCCCAACATTAAATGTATGAGGGCTAATCGGTCCTGGCGTCGAAATAAACTCTGGCCTGAGCAACATAATCCATCCCTCCCAGTGATTTTCGCCGCCATATCGATGCACCTGCCCGGGAGATAGCGTCAAAAGGGAACCCACTTTGCAGTGAACCGGCGTGAAATCAACCCATTGCGTGCATTCACCTTCCACGATGAAAAGCAACATTCCAAAAGCGTATTGATGTGGAAGTTGCATCTGTTCCCGACCCACACGCTTTATCAAACTTGATACTGAGAAAATCTCAATGTCCAGTGGATAGATACCAGCGGGTTGGTAGCCCAGTTTTATTACATCCGTCCTGCAATCTGAATCTTGATCGCCATGTCCGTTTTGTACCATTAAAAGCCCTTTATCTACCGTTACTGCGTTTTTCGAGTGGCTTATTATTACCATCTTATCGTTAAGGAAGCCGCTTGGCTCAGTTAGTCTGATCGTATTGTCAGATTTATATAAAAAGGGATAGAGATGAAAAAACTTAGTGGGTTCAATAATGTTGAAAACCGTACACACCCGTGGGAAGGCATGGGACTTACCTGGTTGACTACCGCGCTCAACGTACGAGATGTCAGGGCTGCTGTTGATTTCTATACCGGCGCGATGAGTATGGTGGCCATTGCAGAGCTGGAAGGCGACAACGGAGAGATGCTGTTTGCTCGTATTCGCTATCGCGGAACGAACTTTACTCTTAACAAAGAAGGCTGGGATTCTGACCTGAAGAGTCCGCAAACGTCAGGTGCCACGACACCATTCATTTTCTATATGTACGTTGATGATACCTTAGCGCTGGTAAATGAAATGATGCAGGCAGGTGCGATTATGCTCAATGAGCCCGCTGAAATGTTCTGGGGTGATTTAAAAGCACGTTTACAAGATCCCTTCGGTTTTATCTGGGATATTGCGCAAAAGCGATAATCCACATGTCTGTAAAGCGGGCATGTGGATTTTGAAACAATATGAATCGTTCTAAACATTGCTTCTCATCTTGGGCCTGCAAACTCTTAATTCATCAGAGCACAATTTCAAAAGCCAACGGCGCGGGTTAGTTTACTCTTAAGATGTCGCAACCCTACTCTTTAGACCGGAGCACTGCATGTTAGACTCTACCGCTTTCCCTATTACGACTCGCTGGCCAGCTAAACATCCTGATCGTTTACAGCTTTATTCACTGCCGACGCCTAACGGCGTCAAAGTATCGATTATGCTTGAAGAGATCGGGCTACCTTATGAAGCACACCTGATTGATATTGGTAAAAACGAGACCTGGACACCTGAGTTTTTAGCGTTGAATCCGAACGGGAAAATCCCTGCAATTCTCGATCCAAATGGTCCTGGCGGGAAACCGCTGGCCTTGTTTGAGTCCGGGGCTATCCTGGTGTATCTCGCCGAAAAAAGTGGCAAGTTTTTACCTGCTGACCCCGTGGCACGCATCGAAACCTTGCAATGGCTGTTCTTCCAGATGGCAGCGGTTGGCCCGATGTTTGGCCAGCTCGGCTTCTTCCACAAGTTTGCTGGCCGTGAAATTGAAGATAAGCGACCTCTCGAACGCTACCGCAAAGAGTCTGTTCGTCTGCTTAATGTGTTGGAATCACGCCTTGATGGCCACCAGTGGATCATGGGCGATGAATACACCATTGCCGATATTTCACTGCTGGGCTGGGTGCGTAACATGATTGGTTTCTACGACGCGCGGGAACTGGTGGAGTACGATAAATTGAAAAACGTCCCGCGATGGCTCGAACGTGGTCTGGCACGTGACGCCGTACAGCGTGGATTGAATATTCCGGTTCGATAAAGTCAACAGGCCTGCCCTTTTCACCGTGCAGGCTTCTTTTTTAATGTTATTTAGTTACAACATACATGTAGTTTTGAACACAACAATACCTGTGCACCATGCACCCTCCGCACATCACTGACGTCAATCAGGCAAATATTGACGCCGGAACCGGTATTAGCGCCATTGGTCGTGAATGCAGCACCACGAGATACTACAGGCAGGATAATAATAAAGCCTTTTAGAGGCTTGAGCGGAGTGCGGTGAAAGTCATACGCTCCGTTCTCAGGAGAGCACAGTCAGGCAACTGACTTTGCTCTCCCAGCTATTCTGGCGGGATACTAAAAAGCGGATAAACTTTTTTGCACTTATCCGCCCTGCTACATTCAGAACATTCGCTTAACCAACGATCTGATCGCCTTGCGCTTCAATAGTGTTCGCCATATTCCAGCACTTTGCCGAGGTTGCAATCACCACCTGGTGAATACGCTCAAACTGTTCAACAGTACCCTCGCCTTTCACGCCAATCGTGTTGTGAATTTTGTCATAACCCGATTTCACTTCGCTATTAAGCCCACCATGAAACCACGCAAATCTAAATTACCCGCGGTACTTATTTTCAGTTTTTCCAGTGCCACGCTTTCTGCAGCGGCAGCTACGGCATGTCATACAGGCATTCAGTGTGGCAAATAACAGTTCCTGCGGATTTGGAGCGTTTGCCACACCGCCAAGCGCGGAGGGTTCATCGGCCGCATTGATCACCGGTTTTTCCGCTATTGGCTGTGGCACACCTTGCACCGTCCATGGATTAACCGTTGCTTCGCTGCGCGTGCCACCACACCAAGACGGTAGCCGACAATACCTTTCTTAGAATCTGCAGCGATATCATCACGTAATGCGCTAATAGTCTGTAAGTCGTTACCGGCATCAATATTAGTTACGGCCAGCCATCACGCCGCCATCAATATCCCAAATCGCACCCGTCACCCAACCGGTTTTATCGGACAGCAGGAAAGCCACTGTTTCAGCAATATCACGCGGCGTGCCCACACGGTTAATGGGGTGGAAACTGTTGAAGCTGTCCATGACGCCGTGGACTTCTTCTTTCGGAATAAAGCCTTCATAAATAGGTGTCTGCACTACCGCCGGCGACACCGCATTCACACGAATTCCCTTGCCGCCAAGCTCAATGGCCATGTTTTTGGTCAGTGCGTGCAACCCGGCTTTGGCCATGGAATAAGCGGATGATGGTGTGGCACCAATCGCCTGTTGCGCCCACATTGAACCGATATTGACAATGGAACCTTTGATCCCCGAAGCCAGCATGTTTTTCACCACATCGCGGGTAATAAAGAACGTCGCGCGGTTGATGCTCATATACATGTCGTAATCCGCTTCTTCATGCTCGACAAAAGGTTTTGGGAAGAACACACCGGCAGCATTCACCAACAGGTTGATATCACGGTGTTCGGCATTGACTACGTCTATCACATGCTTCATACCCTCGGTCGTCATCAAATCAGCGATGATGGTAGAAACCTGCCCCAGAGGTGCCAGCGCTGTACGTGCTTCTTCCGCTTTCTCCTGGCGATTACCTACCAACACCACGCTGCCACCTTGATCCAGAACCACACGAGCTGTTTCCAGACCCATACCGCTTGTGCCGCCAACAACCAGAAGTTTTTTACCTGCGAATACGTTGCTCATGTTTAGCTCCAGAATAAATTCTTTGTGAGTTGATACAGGGAAGAAGCTTGTCTCCCTGTCGATGAGCAAAGAATGCCCGTTCTGCTCGACTACCACGAACCATAAGAACTACACTAACGAGATAGAAAAACTATCTCGTTAGCTTAAAGAGTCTCGATGCGTATTCTGAACAGACTTAAATGGTTGCAGGCTTTTGAGGCCGCCGCTCGGCACGGCAGCTTTACAGGTGCTGCGAATGAACTTGGTGTGACGCCTGCGGCGGTAGGGCAACTTGTGCGGGCATTAGAAGAATGGGTTGGGCATCCCCTTTTGACACGCAGCCGCTCGGGCAATGAACGCTTGACGCTGATTAACGAAGCGCAGGATGCACTCGACGACATTACGGTTGGCTTGGATAAACTCGAAAGCGGGCTAAAAAAACTACGTGGTCGGAAAGCGCGATCGGTGCTGGTTGTCACTGCATCGCAAGTATTGGTGATGAACTGGCTGATGCCGCGTCTCAATAAATTTACAGAACATAATGAGTTAATAGACGTGCGTCTGGACGTGGCGGACCGACTTATCGATCTCAGCCATGGCGAAGCAGATATTGGTATTCGCTGCGGAACGGGTCATTGGAAAGGCTTAGTGGCCGACTGGATGATGGATGAGGAAGTGGTGATGATTTGCAGCCCCTCCGCATTGCCCACGAATGAGCCTGCGAATGCACATTGGTTATTTGAGCAAAAGCTGATTCAGGACGATACCCCACACCCCGGCGCTAACTTCCCGTCATGGGAAAGCGTGTTGCAAAAAGTGGGGCTCGAAAGCGTGCAGCAAACGCGTCTTCACATCAATTCAACCGCCACGGTAATTCAGGCGGCGTTAAGTGGCCGGGGAGTTGCGCTGGTGCGAAAAGCCTTGGTGCAGCAGGATCTGGATATTGGCCGCTTAGTGCAGTTGTTCCCAGAAAACCGCTGGCCCATTAGCTGGTCATATTATGTGGTGAGTTCGAGCTCGTCACTGAAGCGCCCGGAAGTGAAAGCATTTCATGCCTGGATGTTGAGTGATGTGCGAGTTAACTAGCTCTCCTTTCCCTCACATCATTCTGAACCTTCAACGAAATCGGGCATCACCATATTAGTTGTATATTTTATTTCTGAGAGAGTAGTCAGTAAGGATCGAACACCCGATCACTTGATTTTTGTCGCGCCGGTTTCCCGATTATTTATAGCCCCTGAGCAGGGACCCAAATAAAAACCGGTATTAACTGCTGGGACATTGCCTGCTTCGCAGTACAAACAGCTTATGAGCATGTATTGTACAGGTCGGCTGTAAATGAATCGTTAGTATGTAGTTGTTGGGTAATTTCATTCATCGCTCTGCGCTATCAGCCAGGGCCGAGACGGAGTTCATCATGACTGATATCACTAAATTGTTAGGTAAAGAAGCCGATTCACTGCTCCAACATCACTGCACCACCATCACAGCAGACCAGCTCAACCTCCCTGGTGCCGATTTCGTAGATCGGGTGATGATCGATAACAATCGCTCACCGCGCGTATTGGCCGCTATGCAAAATCTTTATAACACTGGCCGCCTGGCGGGTACCGGTTATCTTTCAATTCTGCCTGTCGATCAGGGAGTTGAACACTCCGCCGGTGCCTCATTTGCCGCCAACCCGCTCTATTTCGATCCTAAGAATATTGTCGAACTGGCCATTGAGGCAGGCTGTAACTGTGTGGCATCGACGTATGGCGTATTAGCCTCTGTTTCACGCCGCTATGCCCATAAAATCCCTTTCCTGGTCAAGCTCAATCACAACGAGACGCTGAGCTATCCTACCCAGTATGACCAGACACTGTATGCCAGCGTGGAACAAGCATTCAACATGGGCGCGCAGGCCGTGGGCGCAACGATCTACTTCGGTTCAGAACAGTCCCGACGTCAAATCGAGGAGATTTCCGTGGCGTTTGAACGAGCACATGAGCTGGGGATGGTCACCGTTTTATGGGCTTATCTGCGCAATCCGGCGTTCATTAAAGACGGCGTGGATTATCACTCCAGTGCCGATCTTACCGGGCAAGCTAACCATCTGGCAGCCACGATTGGCGCAGATATCGTGAAGCAAAAAATGGCCGAAAATAACGGGGGCTACAAAGCCGTTAAATTTGGCTATACCGATGAACGCGTCTACAGCAACCTCACCACCGATCACCCCATCGATCTGGTACGTTACCAGCTTGCCAACTGCTATATGGGTCGCGCCGGGTTAATTAACTCCGGTGGTGCAGCAGGGGAAAACGATATTCAGGAATCTGTGCGCACGGCCGTCATTAACAAACGTGCTGGCGGCATGGGCCTGATTCTTGGACGTAAAGCGTTTAAGAAATCAATGAAGGATGGCGTTGCATTAATCAACGCTGTGCAGGACGTCTATCTGGATAAAAAAGTCACCATCGCCTGATCAACAACTCATCAAACTTCCCCATGCAGGCATGGGGAAGTTTCATCTTTCGCCTTTTCCGTCTGCCGATGATTTCAACGACCTTCGGATGAGCCATATTAATTTTGATTCCGCGTGACCTTATTTATACATCACAATGGTGCTGCACAAGCGGTTGTTTGCGGAAACGCCGAAAGACTGCGGCCTCACCCCCCCTGGTTATCGGGACGGCCTTCGACCGACATCGGTGCCTGAAAACGCTTAAGCCGAAGTGCGTTACCCAGTACGAAGACGCTGGACAGGGCCATCGCGGCGGCCGCAAAGATTGGCGAAAGCAACGTACCGTTCAGTGGATAGAGTGCACCTGCCGCAACAGGGATCAGCACCGCGTTGTAAGCGAAGGCCCAGAACAGGTTCTGCTTAATATTGCGGATCGTCGCTTGGCTGAGCGCGATAGCATTGGGTACGCCGCGCAGATCACCTGACATCAGTACTACGTCAGCCGCTTCAATGGCCACGTCGGTTCCCGTACCAATAGCGAGCCCCACGTCCGCTTCAGCCAGTGCCGGTGCGTCATTAATGCCATCGCCCACGAAGGCAACCCGAGCCCCATTGACCCGCAACGCCTTCAGCGCAGCAACCTTACCATCAGGCAAAACTTCAGCGGCTACTTCATCGATCCCCAGCTGTCTGGCGATTGCCGCCGCCGTCGCGGCGTTATCGCCGGTGATCATCGCGACGTTAAGTCCCAGCGCATGCAACGCCTTGATAGCTGCCGGAGTGGTCTCTTTGATCGGATCGGCAACTGCGATAATCGCGGCCAGACGACCGTCAATTGCGGCATAGAGAGGGCTTTTCCCCTGCTCACCCAGACTCTGTGCCGCTGACAAAAAGCTCGCCACATCCAGGCCCAGCTGTGTCATAAAGCGGTCTGCCCCTACAGCCACGGTATGGCCAGAGACGTTGGCCGACACACCAAAACCCGGTGTTGCGTCGAAGTCATCAACCCTTGCCAGCGTAATATTCCGCTGTTTGGCGGCGGCCACGATCGCTTCGGCAATCGGGTGTTCAGAACGGGTTTCAACTGCGGCAACCAGCGCGAGCACCTCGTCATATTCAAAGCCCTCTGCCGGGATGAGGTCGGTCAGCTCAGGACGCCCTTTGGTCAACGTACCGGTTTTGTCGAGCGCAACCACACTCACATCGCGCAGTGCCTGTAAGGCTTCGCCCTTACGAAAGAGTACGCCGAGTTCAGCCGCACGCCCCGTCCCCACCATGATTGACGTTGGCGTCGCCAGCCCCATCGCACACGGGCAGGCGATAATCAGTACCGCAACGGCATTTACCAAAGCAAAGGTCAGCGCGGGCGCAGGGCCAAAGAGCAGCCAGATGAAGAACGTCAGCGTTGCCGCCGCCATCACCGCTGGCACGAACCACATGGTGACCCTGTCGACCAGCGCCTGGATTGGCAGTTTTGAACCCTGTGCCTCCTCAACCAGGCGGATAATCTGCGCAAGTACTGTATTCGCACCAATTTTGGTGACCCTAAAACTGAATGCGCCCGTCTTGTTAAGGGTACCGCCGACAACGGCAGCCCCTGCGGCTTTTAATACTGGCACCGGTTCCCCAGTTATCATGCTCTCATCGACATAAGACGTGCCTTCTACAACGTCGCCATCGACCGGCACTTTCTCCCCCGGACGGACGAGAACGATGTCCCCGGTGGTCACCTGATCGAGCGGGATCTCCACCGATTCGCCGTTATGCTCGACGCGGGCAGTCTTGGCTTGAAGCCCGACCAACCGCTTGATGGCCTGCGAGGTTTTCCCCTTGGCACGGGCTTCCAACGTGCGGCCAAGCAGGATTAAGGTGACGATCACCGCAGCCGCTTCAAAATAGACGTTAGCCGTTCCTTTCGGCAGTACCTCAGGAAGGAAAGTGGCGACCACCGAATAGCCATAAGCCGCTGACGTCCCTACCGACACCAGCGAGTTCATGTCTGGCGCACCACGTAACAGTGCCGGAATGCCCTTGCGGAAGAAACGCAGACCCGGCCCAAACAGCACCAGCGAGGTAAGGACGAACTGTATATATCCGTTAGTCTGTTGCCCCAATACCGCCATCACCCAATGGTGCAACGGAGGAATAAGGTGCGAACCCATCTCAAGGATGAAAACCGGCAAGGTCAATAGTGCGGCAATCAGTAAAGATTGACGCAGCGAGCGGGCCTCGCTTTCCCGGCGCTCGGTGTCCTGATCGCCCGTATCTGCCGTTTCCGCAGACAACCGGCGGGAGGTATAACCCGCCTGCTTCACCGCATCTTCCAGGTCCGCCGTCGTGACCACGCCAGCCAGGTGACGCACTCGTGCACGTTCAGTCGCCAGATTTACGCTGGCTTCCAGCACGCCTGGGACCCGTGTGAGCGCTTTCTCAACCCGACCTACGCAGGACGCGCAGGTCATCTCCTCAATAGCCAGCTCGGTGGTCTCCTCACGCACCTCGTAGCCTGCATTTTTAATTGCGCTGGCAGCTGCCAATGGCGCAGTCTGTTCCGTAAAGATAATATCTGCACGTTCGGTCGCGAGATTCACCGCCGCCGACTGCACGCCCGGCACCGCTTTCAGCGCGCGTTCGACACGACCCACGCACGATGCACAGGTCATACCTTCTACTGGCAGACTCAGGCGAGAGCCTGATGGAGTAGAATCTTGTTGGAGAGCCATGGTTTTATCCCTTAAGTGTTACTGTTGCAGCAAGCTTAAACCTTCCTCTCAGGGGAAGGTCAAGGCTATCTTGGGGATAAAATCGATTTCAACCCATGCTAATCATCCCGCCGCTCATCTTCGATAAAAAAACCGCATTTTGCAGGCTTTTATGGTCACTTTAAAACGGTTTCACGAAGCTTTTAACCCTGCTGTCTCGCTCGATTCGCCTCATTTCTCAAAATAGGCGAGTCGATATCCACCTTCGAACGGGAGAACATGAGCAAATCCCTGCCTGCCGAAGTGCATACCGGCGACGAGCCAATTTTCACAGGCAACCCGTTCCAGAACTCTGATGCGCGTGTCTTCGGCCTGAGCCGGATCGCAATCAAAAAGAATGGTCACGCCCGGCTGGGCGGACTGAATATGCGGAAAATGAACAATATCCCCCCATATCAGCAGTTTTTCGCCCCCCGAATCAATAAGAAACCCGGTATGACCCGGCGTATGTCCGGGCAGAAATACCGGGCAAATCCCCGGAATTATTTCATTTCCGTCCAATAAATGAAGCTTGTGTTCATAGGCTTGTAGGGTACGGCGAACCAGCGCAAAATTACGCTGACCACGTTCGCTGGCCAGTTTTAATTTACTGTCATCCTGCCAGTATTCCGCCTCAAGAGGATGAAGATAAAGTGCCGCATTTTTATAAGCCGCACTTCCATTGCTCTGCAGCAAGCCGCCAATATGGTCCGGATGACCATGTGTTATAAGGAGTGTATCGACGTCTTCCGGCGCGACACCGAGCGCATCAAGGTTCTCGCTTAACAATCCGCCCGCGTTGTTCAGGCCACCTGTGCCAGCATCAACCAACAGGGTTCTTCCACGCCCGCGGATCAGGTAACAATTGATATGAATATTGCCGGGCTCGACAATCCCGGCCCTGCACTGAATGTCCCTGGCATCGGCAGTATTAATGCCAGACAACAGATCAAGGCTGGCGGCCATGTTCCCATCACTCAGGGCCGTAACCAGAAAATCACCTCTTTGGCAGGATTCAAAAGACGTACCCTTCATAAACACCTCTGGATTAATGGCCTGCGCAAATCTGTTTCAGAGTTACCTGAGGAAAGCGCGATATGCTGATATTTCATCAATGCTACATACTGTTTTTCCTTACCTGAATCGATATTATTTCAAGGCATAGTGATATTCCGTCACTAAAGATAAACCTCGTCTGAATCAGAAAAGGCAGCCATCATGCGCAGAAAAATCCCCAGCAGTGCTTCTCTGCAAGCTTTTGAAGCTGCTGCAAGACACGGTAACTTTGCCCGGGCGGCACAAGAGCTGTCGCTGACGGAAGGTGCCATTAGCCGACAAATTGCGCGTCTTGAATCTCTGCTTAACTGCAAACTGTTTGATCGTATTGGTACCCGCGTGAAGCTGAATTCAATCGGAACCCACTATGCGCGCAACGTGCGTGAAACGCTGGAACGTCTGGACAGAGATACCCAGTACATCAAGGGAATGCCTGAGGGAAGCAAAAGTCTGGAAATAGCCGCCCTGCCGACGTTGAGCAGTCGCTGGCTGATTCCCCGCCTTGGCAGTTTCACCAGTCAGCACCCGGACATCACGCTGAATATTGCCGCAAGAACGGATCCCTTTATTCTCACCGGCAGTGGTTTTGATGCAGCCGTGCATTTTGAGCACCCCGCATGGGCTGGTATGCACATACAATTTCTCTTTCGGGAGAATCTCTTACCGGTTTGTCACCCTGGATTGCTGACAGGAAAGGACGTTTCCCTTCAATTGAATTCATTGCCGCGTATTCACCGCCGGCAAAATCCACAGGCATGGGAACACTATGCGCAGGAAAATGAAATTGTGCTTGATAACCCGGCTCAGGGAGTCAGGTACGACCTTCACGAAATGGCTATCGCTGCCGCACTGGCGGGACATGGCGTCGCGCTGGTACCACAAATGTATATCGAAAAAGAGCTCAGCAGCGGAGCACTGGTCGCGCCGTGGCCTCAATCCGTAACACTCAGCAAAAATTTCTGCCTGGTAAAGCCAGCAGAGAGGGGCGTAAATGAAACAGCTTTGCAGGCGTTTGAACAATGGCTCGGGGATGAAATCAGGGAACACAACATCGCCTGAAAGATATTCGCCATGCTCTGAAGTACCCCATCCCATGAACAAGCTGAGACATTTAACGTTCATCATCTTGGCTTTCATGACGGGGAGTGGTGGTGGGGCAAGGAATATCCGATGTCACAACAGTCGCGGATACTCCTGATCTCCACCCCAAGCGGGCCAGTGATCCGCTTGTGTTCAGTTGCCCGTCTGGCAACTGCTTTCACAAAACCTTAGAAGGTTGTAAAACCTACACGATCGCTCAGGCCGCTTTCACCGAACGGACCTTTTTACTGCCGGTCGCTTCTTCAAGCTCTGCCGATTCTTCTGCCTCAGCAACGGGCTGTTCATTATTTTCTAATTCCGGTAATTTGCTGGTTCGCAGAATATACTGTACGGCCTCTTTTTGTTCGGCAAGATGAAGTGCGATATTTTCAGCCACGGCATCATCCAACTGAAGATCACTCTTCTGCAGCCACTCACTGAAGGCATCGGCCATATCGAGCATTTTGTCATAAGCATCCGCTTCTTTTTTATTGGCAAATGTCATCTTCTCTTCACCTTTTCTGACCACCACAAATTTTGTTACAACAGCCATGATCTGCTCCTTACACTGTAATTACATACAGTATGCCAGTAATCAGTGCAAGATACACCCCTCTCTCTTTTAGAAGACCCGGTCTGCGTGATCATTGCCCTTCAATGTCCTGATAAGTGTGTGTCATGTAATACACCGCAAACACACAGAACACGATGAGTAACGTCGTCAGACAGAGAGCGATGAAGGGTGATAGGAAGAGGGCTTTTGCCCCGTGACGCGACGGAACATCGTTGAAAATGATGAGCCGCTGTCATATCCCATAGACAACGCGATCTCATTCACTGACTGGCCCTCCACTAATTTTGCCAGGGCAACCAGTACGCAAGCCCGCTGTCGCCAGGCAGAGAATGACATCCCCGTTTGCTGGAGAAAATGACGCCGGAAAGTACTCGGGCTCATAAACAGGGCACCAGCCCAGCGTTCGACAGAATCATGAATGGCGGGCGCTTTTAAAAAGCGTTGGCACAATTCATACAGAGGGGGATTTTGCGGGAGTGGGATTTCAAATTCCCGTGCCTGCATGACGGCCAATTCCTGCAACAGTAACGCAATCAGCTGGCGATCCCGTTCTGACTCATATAAGGGTTGCAGCGCAACGGCTTCGATAAGTAGCTGCCTTAGTAGTGGTGTAACGGTGATAATTTTGCACCGTTCATTAACATACAAACCTTTTGCACTTTCCGGCTCGATATAAAGGCTGCGCGTCGACACGCCAATAAACTTCACGCTGTGCGCCGCCTGCGGCGGGATCAACACGGCATGCTGTGGCGGAACAATCCAGCTTCCGGAGTGCGTCGTCACATACATCAGTCCGGTGGCACCGTATAAAAGCTGAGCGCGCCGATGCCGGTGCTCAGGCAACACGTATCCGCCCGGATAGTCATTACCCACCGCCACCACCTCACGGTCCAGCCCATCATAATCATCAATATGAACGTTACGCATAAAGTCAGTGAGGCCCCAGATTGACCGTTTCGAAAGGATAAATGAGCGCTGCTGAAATGGGAGGCTGCCGTTTAACCCGTTAGAATTTTTACTTCTGACAGGTTATCTCATTCTACATATTGGATCACGGCGGCAATCGCCCCGTCGAAAAGGGTACAAAGTGAACGACATTTTGATCATTATTATTACAGGTTTTGTGACAGGTATTAGCACGGTGCTTTTTGGTTTTGGCGGTGGGTTTATTGTCGTTCCCTTCGTTTATCATATCGAGACAGTACGGCAAGCCTCGGCGGGAAACTCAATGCATATTGCTGTGGCAACCTCTACGGCAGTCATGGTTTTTAATGCAGGATGGGCCAGTTTTCAAAGCTGGCGGACAGGGAAATTCGCCCCAGGGACTCTGTTTCCTCTGGCGGGATTTATCGCAATAGGGTCTGTCGCTGGTTCTGTATTGTCCGGGTTTATTGCGGATACAGTGATTAGAAACTTGTTTATCATTTATCTGATGATCACACTGGCGGACTGCCTGATTAGGCGGGGTTTTGTGAACCGCCCGACAGCCCGCAAGTTGTCAGACTCAACCCTACGCTTAGGCGGGGTCTTTATCGGTGTAGTGGCTACATTGCTTGGCGTGGGAGGCAGTGTGATGACTGTTCCGCTGCTGCGCAGACACGGTTATGAAATGCGTCATTGTGTCAGCGCCGCAAACCCCCTTTCTCTTCCCGTCGCCTTATGCGGAACCGTGACTTACAGCCTTAGCGGGTCACATTTACTATCCAGTGGCAGTTATTTGGGCTTCATCAACCTGAAAATACTGATGCTGCTTACTGTCGCGGGTTTTATCGGTATGTTATTCACCCGTAGGTATATTCCGGCGATCCCAGACATTTTGCATGCACGTATTTACGTAATACTGCTATTCATTGTGCTGGTTGCTATTACATTCTGAGAAGAAGTGACATGTAAGCAGAGGTTTGTCTGCGTCTGTTCAGAAAAACATTTATGAGCCTTTTGGCATCTGTTCAGCGGCAGAAGCCAACCTGCCGGGGTTAAGCCCCGTAATAGCAACCCGCCCTCCTTCAGAAATAATAAGCTGCATTCCTGATTAGGAGATGCCCTATAAAGCGGGCTCGATTAAGTCCCGGTTATTCCTATTTCTTCAGAGGATAGTGACGTGTCGCAGCGAGATGTTTCGATTACAGTAAAGAGAGTGCCGAACCCACTGCAGCCAAATAATAACGAAAGTGCCCAACAAACCTTAGCTTGCTGGACGCGGATTAAAATGTACTTTTCAGAAAATAGCGGGGTTTATTCAATGCCGTATATAGATTTAAAATCAATCATATCATACCTCTAAACCTATTCCCTCAAACTCTCGACATATAGAACGGCCACCTGCAGGATAGCTTTCCGCATTAAATTGTTTAGAGAAGTTTAAATTTTTCCAATGTAGCCTTGACTTCCTTTCTTAACTCCTGCTCATCAAGTTCATAATCTGCACGATCAGCATCAGGATTGAAAATTTCAGCCACCATGAATAGTTCTTCACCACAATTCAAAACGTTTTTATCTTGATCCTTAACGTCGTATAATTTACGCCTTTCAAAACATATATCTTCAGAAAATTGAAGTGCCGTAACTTTTGAAGCCAAGAAATCTCTAGCTAACTCAATGATCGCCATTTTGTTCATAAATCACCCGTTTCCAAATAGATTCTGCCATTCTCCGCTTCAGGATTTATTTTCCATCCTGACAGCCAATCGCCATTGACTTTAAGAATAACAACATTCATAGATTTAGGATTGAAATACACCTTGGACCCCTTCTCTCGTCGATACGTTCCTCTTTCCACGGTCTCTTTATCTGCCAGATGAGCTTCAACAGCATCACGGAATTTTGTCAGTGTTTCGCTATTTTTCTTCGTATCAGTAATACCAAAATCAATAGCATGCTTGAATTTCTTATCCAATTGTTTGCGGGTAAAGCGCCCCGAATCAAGCGGATCGCTCAACATCACATATATCGGTTCAACGCCCGTCCCGGCGGCATTGGGTCGCCAGTAGATAAAGTCCCACAGCTCACCTATATCCCCTGCCGGAGGTGTCACAACAATATTTTCTACCGGCTTCACATCCGTCCCGGTATGCAGTGGGGTAACCGGGACAGGCGT